>Ga0209168_10000006_pt1 | contig 244093 bp, 221 predicted proteins | sample Coa_R1_FD_187156 | JGI IMG/M metagenome (GOLD analysis project Ga0209168, IMG submission 187156) | Surface soil microbial communities from Centralia Pennsylvania, which are recovering from an underground coalmine fire - Coalmine... | ecosystem: Environmental > Terrestrial > Soil >...
TCCGGATCTCCTCCGGTGTCGGACAAATTGAAATCGGAGGAGTGCCGCGTGAAACCTGCCGAATTGGGTCGTTTAGTGGCCGAGTTGTTCGGTTGTGTGAATGGCTCGTCCGTGAGCGGGAAGGCACGAATCGGCCAGCCGTGACTCGGATATATTTGGAGGGTGGCGGGGAACGGTCACCATCCCGAGCGTGTGAATCTCGTGCTCGATTACATTGGCGAGCACCTCGATAGCGAGCTTTCACTCGACCGGTTGTCCCGCATCGGTTGCTTCTCGCGCTATCACTTTCATCGCATCTTCCAGGCGGTGACGGGCGAGACGCTGAACAGTCATGTCCGGCGCGTCCGGCTGGAGAGGGCGGCGATGCTCATGAAGACGTCGCCACGGAAGCGGATTACAGACGTCGCGATCGAGGTCGGCTTTCCCGGGACTGCGGAGTTCTCGCGAGCCTTCAAGAACCATTTCAATCGCACCGCGAGTTCCTGGGATCGCCGCAGCCCGCTTGAAAAAAGCAAGATTTGCCAAGCGCCGGAAGGGCTTTCCTTTTACCCTTTAGAGGAGCTCGAGAGTTGGAAGAAAGCTTCGAAGGTTCGGGTGCGGGTTGGGTGTCTGGATGCGTTCCGCTTCGTCTATATCAGGGTATTCTCGCCGTATGGCAACTCGCGCCTCGTGGACGCGTATCACGCGCTGCTCGCGTGGCTGGCGGAGAGGCAGACCGATATCGGCGACATTGTTTTTATCGGGATGTCTCTGGATGATCCGGCTGTGACGCCGTCGGAGAAGTGCCGCTATGACATGGGCGTTGCTTTCCCGAAGCAGGCTGGAGGAGTTGGCGTGCTGGGGGAGATTGTGCGGTCGCGACGGCGTCCTGTGGTGGACCGCCCGCTTCCCGGACGTTCGGAGTGCGGGAGCCGGGGCTTCAGTATTCGGGATTTTGAGGTGCAGGATGTTGCGACGGTCCATTGCATCGGCGACCTTGGCCATGTGGATCGCGCCTGGAATTATCTGTATCGGGTGTGGCTGCCGTCCGTCAGGTTTGAGCCGGCGGACCGGCCGGCTATGGAGCTATTCGTTCGACTTCCGGAGGAAATCGGTTGGGAGACTTTCGACCTACAGGCTTGTATACCCGTCGTGCGGCCTTGACGCTCGTCGCCGCGCTGCCTTTGTGTTCACAATCGCGAAAAACTCAGCAAGGAGAGAATATGGCACATCCAGTTGTACACTTTGAGATCGGATGCAGGGACATCGCCAAGACGGAACAATTTTTCAGTGAGTTGTTCGGGTGGCAGATGCAACGGGGTGGTCCGGCGGCGACTATCGATACCGGGAGCCAGTCGGGCATTCCAGGGCACATGACGTCGCTCGGGCACGAGCCGTTGCACTACACGATTTTTTACGTCGAGGTGGATGATGTTCAGGCTTACCTGGACAAGGCGACGGCGTTAGGCGGAAAGATGCTGGTTCCGCCGGTGAAGATTCCTACCGGGACGTTCGCCTGGTTTGCGGATATCGATGGGAATACCATCGGGCTGCTGAAGAAGGGCTGACGCCCACAGCACGGACGGCTTCAGCCAATGTCGCTTATTTGGAGTGAGGCCCGAAGTGGAAGGGTGAAGCAGGCGGTTTCGCCTGCCATTGGAAACCGCGCCGTACAATCTCGGGCAGGCGGGTTAACAACCCGCCGCAGGCTAACAGCCTGCATTACAGGCTCAATCAAACCTGCCGTCTTCCACATACTCCAAACCGAATATTACGAAAGACTACGTTGCACGAAGCTGGCAGCCGGACCCACCGTAAGGTTCCAGTCGTAGCGTTGAATGACCTCCGCAACCGGACCGTCCGCCACCAGCCGCCCCTTCTCAAAGAAAACGGCTCTCGTGGCGAGAGCCGCCGCGAAATTCACGTCATGAGTCACGATCAGCTTGGCCTGGGGTAGCCTCTGCAGGAGCGCGACCAGGTTCCGCTGAGCGGGCGGGTCGAGATAAGTAGTGGGCTCATCGAGAACCAGAATCTCGGGATTCATGGCCAGCACCCCAGCGAGCGCGACACGCTTCTTCTCGCCGGCGCTAAGATGGTAAGGAGCCTTGTCGAGGGCATGCTCCATTCCAACTTCGCGCAACACGCCGGTCGCCTTAATGAGCGCCTCCATGCGGTTCATGCCGAGGTTCATTGGCCCGAACGCCACATCCTCCAGGACGCTGGGCATGAAAAGCTGTTCGTCGGAATCCTGAAACACCATGCCGACCTTCGAACGCACTTCGGCGAGATTGTCCTTGGCGAGATGCATCCCGCAGACGCGCACCTCCCCTTTTCCGGCGAGTAGGCCATTCAAATGCAAAACAAACGTGGTTTTGCCTGAACCATTGGCTCCCAGAACAGCGACGGTTTCGCCGGGAAAGAGGTGAAAGTTCACGCCGTCGAGGGCCTTCGTCCCATCCTCGTACTGATAACGCAGATTGGAGACGTGGATCAGGAAGTCCATGGCAACGCTCGTATTCCAACCACCAATGCAATAGCTGCCACGGCGAATGCAGCGTCGGCGACCCGGAAGTGAGGCGGATGACCCATCGGCAACCGGCCGCGAAAGCCCCGTGACTGCATGGCGCGGTGAATCCCGTCGGCTCGCATGTACGACCGGGCGAAGAGGACACCGAGTGCTCCCGCCGCCAGTTGGAAACGCGATTTGCGGGTCGACTTACGCAGCCCGGCGCGGCTCGCGGCGGCCACTCGCATATGCTGGGCCTGTTCGGAGATCACGAACAGGTATCGATAGAGGAACTGCACCACCGACGTCAAAACGCGGGGAACGCCGAGCGCCTCGAAGCCATTCAAGAGAGCCGGAAGCGGCGTCGTGCCCGCGACCAGGAGAACGGCGATCGCCGACAGGTATGTTTTCTCGACGAGACCAAGCGCTCGCATGCGATCGCCCGCCAGCCAGGACACGGCCGCGAACGTGGCCGAGAATGGCAGCACCACTGTCGCACGGGCAAGAACGCTCGGGATCGGCAGACACGCGGCCGCCAGTCCCACCAGCAGCAAGCCGAAATACGTCAGCATTTGAAGAGCGGCGTCCGGCGGCGTTGTCGTGATCACAACCAGGAATACGAGCAGAACCAGGCTCTTGGCGCGGGCATCCAGATCATGTACAACACTGCGGCCCCGGCTCCACTGCTCCAGGACTACGTGGTGCATTTGGCGTCACTCCGCCGCCCTAGCATGCGGCCGATGAGAGCGCAGGCGCCAAAGATCAGGAGCAATCCGGCAAGCCCGGCGGCGGCCCGGCGGCCCCAACTGGAGGACCAGAACGGCAAGTCGTAGTCGGCAAGCGGGGCGTGAAAAGCGGTTTGCGTCGCGATGCCCAATTGAATTCCGATCTTCTGAAGACCGTCCGGCGCGGCCGAGGCGAAAATGAACCCCACCGCGGCGAGGAGAATGGCGAAGCCGGCGATCGCGCCCAGGGCTCGACGTCCGGAAGTTGCGGGGCTTTGCGTCCACGAGGGATTCAGACGCTCAATGGCCTGTAGAACAGCCAGCGTGATGGCGCCCTCCAGAACCGCGCTGACCACGAACAGCCCGAGCGAGACGCCGATTGCAGTCTTCTGCATGGCGACGCCGGAGATGAGCAATTCGGTGAGTGCGAGCGCTGCACTGACGAGCACAGAAAGAAATGCACCCGAAAAAATCGCCAGTTTCCGGCGCGACCCGTTGCCCCAGAGCTGATACGGCAAGTAACCTGCTAGTACACCCGCAATCGCCATATTGAAGACGTTGGCGCCGAGCGCCAGCACGCCTCCATCCTGGAAGATGAAAGCCTGCACCAGGAGGATGGCGGTCATCGTGATCGATGCGTATGCCGGTCCGAGGATGAAGGCAAGCAGTGCTCCGCCGACCAGGTGGCCGCTGGTTCCCAGGCCGACCGGGAAATTGATCATCTGCGCGGCAAAAACGAAGGCGCCCATGACGCCGAGCAGCGGGATGCGCGCTTCTTCTATGTCACGATTGGCTGCGCGGGCCATCAGGCCGAACGCCGGGACGCTTACGACATCCAAGGAGGCCCAGACCGGTGTGGACAAGAAGTTGTCCGGAATGTGCATGCGATCGTTATCCCAACAGTATCACGAATTTACAAAACGTGTGCGTACTCGCAAGGTCGAGTTACCGCCTAAAGTTGGCGCTACCTTGCTACTGTCAATACGAATGAGTGAGCTCAGTCGGATTGGAGTGGCGATCGATTCGGAGCTTTTAAAGAAGTTCGATGAGTTAATCGAGGCCCGAGGATACACGAATCGTTCGGAAGCGTTTCGGGATCTGATCCGGGACGAACTGGTGGAGCGCGCCTGGGAAGAACCTAACAGCTTCGTGGTGGGCACCGTGACACTCGTTTACGATCACCACGTCCGGCTCCTGAACGAGAAGCTCACGGACTTGCAACACGAGCACTTTCACCACATCCTCTCGACGCTCCATGTGCACCTGGATCATGATAACTGCCTCGAAGTTCTAGTAGTGAAGGGCAAAGCCGCGGCCGTAAAGAAGATTGCGGATGCTCTCATCAGCACTAAGGGCGTGAAGCACGGCAGGCTCACGATTACCTCGACCGGGGCGGGCCTGTGATTGTAGGAATTGGGACAGACCTGGCTGAAGTCGACCGCATTCAGGCCTCTGTGGAGCGGTACGGGGCCCGTTTCATCGAGCGCATTTATACGGCCACTGAGATCGCTTATGTCGAGTCGAAGGCGAACCGGTTTGAGCGCTATGCGGCTCGTTTTGCGGCGAAAGAAGCCGGGATGAAGGCGATCGGGACCGGCTGGCGGCGCGGCGTGAGATGGCAGGATTTCGAGGTGACAAACCTGCGGTCCGGGAAGCCGACATTGGCGCTGCACGGGGTGGCCGCGCAAGTCGCGGAGCGTTTGGGAGCGCGGTCCATCGCCTTGTCGCTGACGCACACAGCCGCCATGGCCATGGCCGTTGTAATTCTCGAGGATTAATTCACGCGACGGTAGATGGTGGCGCGCGGATTGTCGTAAGCTCGCACGAGTTTCGGGTCGTGCGCCGCGGCCTCGAGCAGGGCTGCCGTGTCGGGCCCACGGATATCGCGGTAGAACTCGTCGGGTGTCAGCAAAACGTAGTCTAACCGGTGCCGTTGAGCGAGTTCGGACACGCTCAAAGCATTCTGTTTCAGGTCCTGGGGGTCGTTGTGATAGTAGAAGCGCGGCGGTAAAGGATTGCCGCAAGCCCGGCGGCCGGCGTACAGGTACACGAGCGGGTCGTCATAGGCGTACACCGAAGCTTGAGCCGGCGAATTGGCGGCCAGCCATTGATAAGCGGCCCGGCGCGAGTTCAGATCGTTTTGGCACTTGGTGAAGAGTTTGGGCAGGGTGATGATGTCGCCCGCGGCGTAGCTGCCGATGATCACCAGCATGAGAGCTGCCAGCAAGGTGCCGAATCCATAGGCTACGGCGCGATCGGCTCCGCCTTTTCGCATAGCGGCTTTTAGGGCGACCAGCACGTTCTTGAGTTCGGTCCAGAAGCCGGCGGCCAGGATCGGATAAAGCGGAAACATCAGCCGCTGGTCCGCGATGCAGTGATAGGGCAGGAGCAGACCGCAGATGCCGAGTGCGGCCAGCGGATATTGAAGAAGTCCGGAACGGCGGCTCAGGCGTATGGCCCCGGCGAAGGCGGCGACACCAATCACTCGCTGGAAGGTCAGGTTTTCAATCAGAGCCACGTCAAAAACCAGCACCGTGCCGGCGCTGCGGAAGAGGCCGTCAAGGTTATACCAGAGAACCTGAATGATATTGTCGGCGTGCACGGTCGCGCGCTGCAGCGCCATGTAGTTGGTGTAGTACTGCGACACCAGGTCGCCTCCGGTGGTCATGTGCTGCGATACCCATAGCTGCCATCCGATGACTGCCGGAAGAATTCCCACGACGAAAAGCACGGCGCGGCGTATCTGCTTTCGGAAGACGAGGCAGAGCGGCACCGTCGCGGCGATTGGCAGCGCGGCAGTGCGCGTCAGATATGCGAATCCGGCGATCACGCCGGCAGCGAGTGCCCACCACGCCGGCGTATCCGGCTTGAGGCTGCGTTCGGCGATCATCAGGCAAGTGAGGAACATCACCATGAACAGCAGGTCCGACATGATAGACATGCTGAAGAGACAGACCATGGGGTTCACCGCGGCCAGAAAGACCAACAGCCAGCATTCGCGGTCCGACAGTCCGAAACTCCGATACAGCGCGCGTAGGACAAGCAGATAGAACGGCAGCACGAGCCACATGCAGACCATAAACATGGTCAGGTTCTGAGGAAAGGCCGGATTCAGCTTCCACAGGCCTGCCAGAAGAGCCGAGAAGAGCGGCGGATACTTGGTCTGCCAGGGCTGGTCGGGTAGGCTGGCGATGCGATAGCCGTTTCCTTCGGCCAGGTTCTTCGCGACGACGGTGTATATGGTGTCGTCATGATAGACGCCGAAGTGAGGCATCTCGCGCCAGGTCCACACAAGGCAGGCCGACGGCACGAGCGCCAGGGCCAAAAGAGCCGCTACGCGCAATCTACTGGTCATCATTCGTTTGATCGGCTGCCGGCGGGAAAACATGAGGTATGCTGGATGTCCATGAAAACCTGGATGATCCTGGGCTTGGCGGCGCTCTCCGGCGGGGCTCAATCGCCTCCGCCGCAGTCGATGCCCGGGCTGAAACTGAGCATCGAGCAGCTCAAGGCGGAATACAACCATTACGGCGTCGGGAAACGTCTGAAGCCGAAACAGTGGCCCAATGGCGCTCGCGTTGCCGTGGCTCTCAGTTTTGACGTCGACAATGCCACCATCCCGCTGTCGCGCGGCCAGCTTGGATCAGAGGATCTGTCACGGGGCATGTATGGCGCTATCGACGGTGTGCCGCGGATTCTGCGCGTCCTCGACCGGCAGAATGTCCCGGCGTCGTTCTTCATTCCCGCAGTCAGCATCGCGCTGAATCCGGAGCTCGTGCCGGCGATTCAGGCGTCGAAGCGGCATGAGATTGGAGTACACGGGTGGATCCACGAACATCTCGGGGTGCTCAATGACGCCATCGAAGAGAAGACGCTGCTCGATAAATCGATCGACACTCTGACCAAAGCGATCGGCAAGCGGCCAGTCGGGTACCGTGCGCCTTCGTGGGCCATGAGTCTTTATACGCTGCAGCAGGTGATGGATGCCGGGTTTCTATACGACAGCAGTCTCATGGCAAGCGATGACGCTTACGAGGTGACGTTGGACGGCCGCGCGACGGGAGTCATCGAGCTACCCATTGAGCGCATTCTGGACGACGCGCCTTACTACGGTGCTGCCAATGGGTCGCTGCCGTCGCCGGAGCTGGTGGATCAGATTTATCGCGCGGAGTTCGATGTGGCGTATGAGGAGCACGGATTATACGTGCTCACCATGCATCCGCATTACACCGGTCATCGATCGCGGGCGCTGTGGCTGGAAAAGTTGATTGTCTACATGAAATCGAAACCGGGCGTCTGGTTTGCCACCCATGAGCAGGTGGCGCGGTATTTGAAACAGAACGCACTCCCCTAGCAGCCCTGGACGGAAACCGGGCGGGCTGAAATGCACTGCTATGCGGAGCATTCAGCCGGCCTTTCACTTCACCGAGAAAGGACAGGCGAAACCGCAGGCGGTTTCGTTTCGCCTGCGTAGGCCGTTGCTAGGACTTTTCACCGGAAACGATCGACGCGGTGAAACCGTAATGGAAGGTGCCTTCGCGATTCGCATGGGCGAGGTAAGTCCACCAGAGATCGGCATCGTTTTCAGACAGCGTGCCGGACGAAACGAGGCGGACTACGTGACCACCCAAGAGGAGTTGCAGAAAGTCGTAACCCAGAAGCAGGTTCCGAAACGACACCGTAACTCCGGTCATGCCGGCTTACCGAAACATGCGCGGCAGGCGTCGCCCGATCCAACCGTTCCTGATGCTGTCGCAGACGGTGAGCGCGATCTTTCGTGTTGTCTCCTTATAGGGCGAGTCGCAGAATTGACCCTCCCAATCGAAGTCCAGGACCGCCATGCGGCCGCCGCGACGCAGCACGCGAGTCATTTCGGAAATAGCTTTATCGGGATCGGGCACATGCATCAACATGCGCTCCGTGCGCACCACGTCGAACGTTTCGTCGGCGAAACGGAGGTTCTGCCATCGCCGACCTCAAAGGTTACCGGCAGATTGCGGTTCGCAGCACGGCGGGTTGCTTCGGCGATGAGAGCTTCGCTGAAGTCGACCCCGGTGACGTGGCCTGTGGGACCCAGTCTTTCCGCGATGCCGAAGGCATCATCGCCGAGGCCGCACCGATGTCGAGGGCCTTCAAACCGAGAAACCGGAGAAAGAAACCTGGGTCGGGCCGTGTGGTCGACCGCATGGAAATGCGTTACATCTACGGCGGGAGCGGGTACCATGCGCGAGTTGGCTACTGTTTCGTGGCCTGGCCTTCAACCAGTTCGATACGGACGTTGTCGGGGCCTTCTATGAAGGCGAACTTGACCTTTCCACCGAGCACAGATCGCGGCTCCTCGGTCACCTTTACGCCGTCTGCGCGCAAGCGGGCGAGCGTCTCATCCAGGTTGTCGACGCCGAAGCCGAAGTGATCCATCACGCGGCCTTTCGGGGACTCGAAGGAGGTGCGGCCCTTCCACAGGTCGGGCATAAGGGTCTGCGCGAACTCAATAGGGAAGAAGATGAAATTCACGTTGTCCATCATCAGCGACGCGGAAGGGCTGAGCTGAATGTTGTTAAAGATGTAAGGCTTCGCAGTCCGAACCGGCGCCGGACCGCGGGGGGTCAGGCCGAACTCCTTGATATACCACTCGCTCGTCGCGATCGGATCGGCGCTCAACATGTGGATGTGACCGAAGTTGTGGTTGCTCGAAGTGTTTAGCTCGATCATCGCCTTGTCCGGCCCTTCGACGTAAGAGTAATAGAACGCACCCGGTTTTCCCCGCCCCGTCGTCTCAGAGATGTCGGTGATCGGCGTGGAGAATTTCGTTCCCATCTCCACCTGTTTCTGGTAGGTCGCTTTCATGTCTTCCGCTCCCCAGCCAAAGTGATAGAGGGCCGAAAGGATGTCGGACGGCGGCGGCTGGTTTACTTTGCCGAACAGAATCCATGATTTCTGCGCCCAGACCGCGTCGACGACCCCGGCGAACTTGGCCTTCTCGCAGTCGAAATGCGAGGTGTAGAAGTCGATCGCGGCTTTGGGATCGGTCGCGTTCAGGTGCAGGTGGTGAAAGTGCGCGAGCGGCTTGGGAGGAGCCGCGGATTGTTCCTGGGATTGGGCCAGTAGCGCTACAGCTAGAAGAGCTCCGATGGCAAAGATCGTACTAGCGACCTGACGTGCGTTCTGCATTGGGAAATTGTACACCATAGCCTGGTTTTGTTCCGGTTCAGCCGCAAGCAAAGGCAACGCGAACAAAAGCCCCCTGGACGGTATACAGACCACCTGCGGCGGTCCAGGAATGGCGCGGATGCAGCAGAAGTGCATCCATCCGACTGACTCCAGCGAGGCGTGGCGGCAATGGCTGCACATGACTTTATAATCGGCAGCAGAAGTCGGGCAGGCTGAATGCCTGCCCCCCTTGGCTCGCAACCTGTTGAGCCACAAAGGTGGCGCAGGCGGTTTCGCCTGTGCATGCCGCTCTCAAAGACTTCTTCCACGGGCTGTTTGGCGAACTTTCGGGGCATCCACTGAGAAGCGGGTCACCTTTTGCAGTCCGCCCCGCGCCGCTTAGTTTCCTACGCAGCGGAAGCCGATGTCGCGCGAGGTGGTGGTCGACGGAGCGATCATGCGGGCTGACGCCCGCACGCCCAGGGCGATGCTGTCATGCGAACCGCCTCGCAACACTCCGTATTCTCCGGCCGGCGGGCCTTGCGGGTCCTCCACACCGTCTTCGAGTGCGCCGCCTGGGATACCAATCATGTCCGCGCCATGCCGCGTAACCTGCGTCGCGAAATTCAAGTCTCGATCGAAAGCCTCAATCGAGTTCACATCCGCCACCCACTCCCACACGTTGCCCAACATGTCATATAGCCCGAAGCCATTTACCCGCTTCCGGCCCACATCTTGCGTCCTCAACGGCGGACCTGTCACGGAAGGCGGCGTCTGGCTATTGCCGCTCCACCATGCCACCTCGTCAATATGTCTGTAGCGTTTGGAGCGATCCTCGCCCCGTGCTGCGTATTCCCACTCCGCCTCTGTCGGCAATCGCATCCCGACAGCCTCGCAGTAGGCTTTTGCGTCATGCCAACTGACGCCCTCCACCGGCAAGCGTGGCCCCTTGAATCGACTGGGATTGTTTCCCATGACCAGCTCGTAGGCCTCTTGCGTTACCGGCGTCTGCCCCATCCAGAAACCGCGCGTGATAGTAACGCGATATGCAGCCGGAACGAACTTCTTTTCCTCTATATCGTCGAGCGTCACCGGCCCTTTTTCGTAGGTACGCTCGTTATGCAGCCTGATCCATTTGTTCTTTTCGTCGAGGTAGCTCCGCACCTCGTCATCGTGGTCTGCCTCGGTGGTACCCATCAGGAACGAGCCGGGTGGAATCCACACATAGGTCAGCAAATCTTTCGGATTCACTTTGGTCTGCATCACTGGCATTCCCTCTCTGCCGAAGGCAAAAGTCTGGCACACTACAATCGATAGGGTCAAGCGGCGAACAGGGCATCGGATAGGAAATCGGGACAGTCTCGGCGGCTATGTTCGGGTGATCGTACTCATGCAGCGCGGGCGCAGTTGGGCTAGTGCTGCACACTTTTTCCAGCTTCAGCGCTCGACAAGACTCCAAGCGGCAAAACTCAGCGGTTTGCGCTAACGCAGGGACGGCTTGGGAGCATCCGCCTGGCAAACCAAAAATTTCGCCGCTCCGAACGAGTCGGGAACGGAAAGTGCTGCCGCGGGTTGATCCTGTGATTAAACCAGTAGCGCTACGGCTATAAGTGCTCCCACGCCAAAAATAATACCAGCGACCCGACGTGCGTTCCGCATAGGGGATTTGAACACCATCGCTTGTTTTGCTATCCGAAGATCGGACGATCTGATAGACTTCGAGCATCCGTGAAGACGCAATTGCGATTTTGAGCGCTTCCTCGGCGGGCGATATACCCTCGCGCGAGCAACTGCTGGCTCTCGTTTACGACGAGCTGCGCCGCATCGCGGCAAACCATTTGCGCGCCGAGCGACCTGGCCATACGTTGCAACCGACCGCGCTGGTTCATGAAGCCTACCTGCGCTTGATCGGGCAAGCGCAAGTGGACTGGCAGGGTCGCGAGCATTTCCTCGGAATTGCGGCGCAAATGATGCGACGCGTCCTCATCGACCACGCACGGGGGCGCGGCAGGTTAAAGCGGGGCGCAGGAGCTCCGCGGATCTCGCTGTCGGAAGCGGATCGACTGGCGACGACTGCGACGGTCGATTTCGAGCTCCTCGACGATGCTCTGAATGCGCTGGAGGCGCTGGATGCGCACAAGAGCCGCGTCGTCGAACTACGTTACTTTGGCGGGCTCAGTATTGCAGAAACCGCTCGCGTCTTGCAGGTTTCAACAGCAACTGTGGAACGCGACTGGCGCTTTGCCAGGGCGTTTCTCCATCGCGAGCTGTCGAGGAACTGAGCTTATGCCTCCTCCGCGATTACAGCAGATTGAAGACTTGTTCCATCGCGCACTGGAGCGTAATCCGGAGGAGCGTCGCGCCTTCGTTATTGGAGCCTGCGGGGATAACGAAGTTTTGCGCCTGGAGGTTCTCTCTCTGCTTGAGGCCGATATGCAAACGCAGGTTCTGGACACGCCGGCCGCGGACCTCGCAGCAGGCTTGGCGGACCTTTGGCCCCCGGAACCCGCGACTCAAAAGGTTACACGAAAGCATCCGTTCTGGTGGTTTGCTGCTTTGGCCGCTCTGTTTCTGGCGGCCTATCTGGTCTTTTCCGTGGCTATGCTGGTTCGTTATGGCGCTGAGACCAAAGATGATGGCTGGACAAGCAGCACCAGAAAAGGTCAGCTTGTCGTGCTATCTGTGGATCCCAATGGGCCCGCGGCCGGTAAGCTGCGCCCAGGCGACCGCGTGCTCGATGTGAACAGCGACCCTCGCGGAAGTCGTCTCGGTAAAACGCTTTTGCGCGATGCGCGGCCCGGTACAGACTACACTCTGCGCGTGCGGCGCGGCGCCCTCGAGCTCAGTGTGCAGCTCGCAAGCGGCCAAAAGCGCTCGGAAAGAACTTTCGCTTTTGCCATATCCCTTCTCCTCGTTGGAGCCGTTTTCGCCGCGGCGGGCGTGCTGGTCGGGTTAGCACAGCCAGGCCAGGAATCGGCACGCTACTTCTGCCTGATGGCGGTGCCCATGAGCATCGTCTGGATGCACGAAGCGATAGGCTCAACATTCAGCCTGATGAATCATGCGGAGTTCCTGGTTGTGACGCTGGTGGGATGGGCTTATCCGTTCCAGTACGTGTACGGTTACTGGTTTTGCTACCGCTTTCCTCCCGGAGTGCCGCGCGGCCGATTTTGGAGCTTCGCCGCCTGGGCGATTACGGTGACATGCCTTTGCCACTGGTTCTTTGAGCGATGGCACGAATTCGCGACGCTTGGGGCGCCATGGGCCATTGATACTCTCTATCGTTATATCGGTTTATCGCGAAGCTGGTCGTCGTTTTTCGGTCAGTTCAATATCGTTTATTTCATCGCTTGCGCCGCTGTCTTATTCCGCAACTTCCGGCGTGTGGGCGATTCCGATCAGCGGCGGCGCCTTCGCTGGGTGACAGTAGGCATGGCAGCGGGATTCATTCCTCTTCCGCTGCCGAACCTGATACTCGCTCCGTTGGCCAAGATGATTGGTCATGCGCTGCCGGCCCACGTGCAATTCCAGTTGTGGTGGTGGTCGTTGGTGATGATCGTCTTCATGCCATTGTCGGCAGGCTATGGGATTCTGAAGCACCGCGTTTTCGACATCAACGTTGTGATTCGCCGCGGAGTCCGGTACCTGCTTACAAAGAATGGAATGCGGTTGATCCTGGCCGTGCTAGTGGCGATGATCGGATATTCGATCGTCGCGCAATCGAACCGTTCGCTCCGTGACATCGTGTTCTACAGCCCAACCTCGTTCTATGTCCTGGTGGCGGTCAGCGTTGCCTTCGGCGTGGTCTACCGGTATCGCCTTATGGATTGGGTTGATCGGCGCTTCTTCCGGGAGACATACAGCCAGGAGAAGATTCTCATCAGCCTGAACGCGGCCATCGGAACGCTCACCTCGCTCGAAGAATTGTCGTCGCGTGTGAGTGAGGAAATTTCGAACGCGCTACATCCCGAGAAGATGTGGTTCTTCTTCCGGAACCCGGTTCATGGCGATTTCGCACTCGTTTATCCTCAAGAAGAAACGCTCCGGAGATGGATCATTCCCGCGCGATCGTGGGTTGTGAGTGTCATGGAGAGTTCAAGCGCTACTCGCGACATCTTATCGTTGCGCGATAGCAATTTTCCGGTCGACGAACAGTACCTCTATTCGCGCCTGGGAGTCGAGTTGCTCGTTCCTATGCGCGGGTCGAACGGCCGGCTTGTGGGATTGCTCTTGCTTGGCGCGAAGCGCTCCGAAGAACCGTATAACGACAGCGATCGAAGGTTGTTGGAAGCCATGGGTTTCCCAATGGCTTTCGTGTGCGAGAACATCTGGCTGAAAGAGGACGTCTTCAAGGGCAAAAGGATCCAACACGAGGTACTGTCGCGCCTGGAAGATCAGCAGATTCAAGTACTCAAGGAATGCCCGGCCTGTGGCGCCTGCTACGATTCCACGGCCGATCTCTGTAAGGAGGACGGCGCCACTCTTGTTCTGACGTTGCCGATTGCTCGGACCATCGAGGGCAAATACCGTTTGGATCGGTTGTTGGGCCGCGGCGGAATGGGCGCGGTCTACGCCGGTGAGGACCTGCAGATGCGGCGCAAAATTGCCGTGAAAGTGATGCTCGGGAGCATGTTCGGCAACCCGATTGCTTTGCAGCGTTTCGCGCGCGAAGCGCAGGCGGCTGCCCGGCTCACCCATCCCAACATCGTCACCGTTTATGACTATGGTGAGTTGCATGGCCAAGGCGGCGCCGGCGCTTACCTTGTGATGGAACAAGTAAAGGGCGTCAGCCTGCGGCAGGAACTGCAGAATGGCGGTGCAACGCGAGAAGGTGTCCCGTCCTGGTTCTTCCAGTTGCTCGCGGCAGTGCACGCCGCCCATCAGAATGGTGTCATTCACCGCGATCTGAAACCTGAGAATATTCTGCTTTCCCGATCGGATGCCGGAACACCGGTCGTAAAGGTTCTGGATTTCGGATTGGCAAAGATCGCCTCCGAACGGCCCGACTTCACGCTGACAGCAGCGGGCGTTCCCTTAGGGACGTTGGGATACATGTCGCCGGAACAACTACGGGGCGAGCCGATCGACCATCGCAGCGATATTTTCTCCTTGGGCGTCATCCTGGCGGAATGCCTCACGGGCCAACGGCCGTTCCACGGGCGAAGCATCACGGATCTGCTCCGATCCATGGGCGAACCGGTCAGCGTACCCGGCCCAAAGCATCTTACAGCGGCGATCCAGCGTAGCCTCGCACATCAACCCTCCGATCGATTTGCGTCCGTGGCCGAGTTTGAGAGTGCGTTGCGCTGATTTTATTTGGCGCGGCTGATGGAGTTGCCCTGTTGCCGTCGCGTTCTCCAGTGAGGGCACTCACCTCAAAAGGAGAAAACATGAAGAATACACTGTACGTTATTGGTCTGTTCGTCGGCCTGACACTGTCGCTCCACGCGCAAAACACAGGAGCGAATGATATTGGGGATTTCACTCTCGAACTGCTGATCCCATTGAACGGCATCAATTCATTAACCCCGCCGAATGTCCCTGACACGGTGCTTGCCGCGATCGCGGGGGGCACGCTCGAGGTACACCAGCAATACAGCTACGACTCCGCACACCGGCTGTTGAGCCAGGTATCATTCGTCCTGCCCGCCAATTCACCGATTCCTACCCCATCCTTGGATGGCATCACATTGAACGACAGGTTCGCGATCCAGGTGACCTCTGTGAACGTGACGAATTCGCCCAAACCGGCCGTCATCCTGGCCGGGACCGTAACCAGTATGGACGTTCCAACACCATTCGGTAGTAATCTTGGCGCGGGATACTCACTCGCTTTTGCTTACCAGGGTGGCGGTGACACGACGCAATACGGCCCAATCATGGAATCCACCACCGGTATGTACTCGATTTTTGCGCCGTCTGGAATCGGGTCGCTTTCGCTCACGCCAACCGCCCACGGATGCTCGGTGGCGACCATTCAGGGAAGCTATATGTACACCCAGAGCGGGTCCACGCTCGATTCCGCGGGCAATTCGCATCCTTACGTCGACAACGGACGCCTCGTGGTGGATGGACAGGGCAGCGGTATGGTGATCGGAGGTGGCAACGGCGGCGGCAAACCTTCGACGGAGTCATTCCCGGTGACGTACACGTTGGACAACAACTGCACGGGCAACATAAACCTGGGACATGGAGCCACGATGAGTCTCGAAGCCTCTAAGGACGGTAAGAGGATACAATTCCTCTGGACGGCCCCGGCGAGCTTTGTGGTGAGCGGGACCGGATATCTGCAGTAGCCCGATCGCGACGTTGTGAATCACTCGTTTCATTGGGAGCCACCTTGTTCCACAGACTTGGTGGCTCTTTGGCAACCGAGTGAACCTTTCTGAGCGGTGCTGTTACCTTCGCGCTCATCCCCGGTATTAGATACTGATCACTGAGGCGAGGTGACAATTTGATCCAGGATCTGCGTTACGCCTTCCGAAACCTGCGGAGTAGTCCCGGCTTTCTGCTGATCGCGATACTGACCCTCGCCCTCGGCATCGGCGCCAACACCACCATTTTCGGAGTCATCAGCAGCACATTGTTGAAGCCCCTCCCGTTTCCAGATCCGGACCGGCTCGTGTTGGTCTGGGAAACCTTCGGCAAAGGCCCGAACAACTGGAATATTGTCTCCGCGCCCAATTTCTGGGATTTCCAGCGCCAAAGCCGATCGTTCGAGGCCATAGCAATCTTCGATTCAGCCGGTAGAGGCTACAACCTGTCGCCTACACGCAATTCGCAGGAGGCAGAACAGGTTTCTGGATTACGGGTGTCATCCGGCTTTTTTTCCGTGCTCGGGGCGAAACCCCTGCTTGGCCGTACGTTTCTACCCGAGGAGGAGACCCTGGGGAGAGACCACGAGGTCGTCCTCAGCTATGGCCTTTGGAAGGAGCGCTATGACGGCGATCCCTCTCTCGTCGGCCGGACGATCCCTATCGATGGGGCGGAGTTCACTGTGGTCGGGGTGATGCGGCCCGAATTTGAGTGGCAATTCTGGAGCGGTCCACGCCGGCTCTGGGTGCCCGTCGGATATACCAAAACAGACTTCGGGCGCGGCGACAACAGCTTTGTTTCCATCGCTCGATTGAAGGAGGGCGTGAGCCTGGCGCAGGCACGAGCTGAAATGGAAGCTGTCGGGCGGAGCGTCGCCAGGCAGTATCCGAAAGAAGACGCCGACATGGGAGCAACGGTCTACCCGCTCGCCGAGTTCGGAATGCAGGGTATGCGGACCACGCTGCTGACGTTGCTTGCCTCCGTGGGCTTTGTCCTGCTGATTGCTTGTGTCAATGTAGCGAACCTGCTGCTGGCGCGAGGCGCCGGACGCCAGAAGGAGTTTGCCATACGGCTAGCATTGGGCGCTTCGGGTTCACGTATTGCCCGACAGTTGCTGACGGAAAACGGCTTGCTCGCCCTCATCGGCGGCGGTGCGGGGCTACTGGTAGCCGTTGTAAGCACGCGTCTGCTTTTCTTTGCCTTCCGGTTGAATAATCTTCACTTGCCGCTTCGCCCGGTAACTTCGATCTCCATCGACGGTCGTGTCCTTGCATTCGCCCTGGTCGTTTCCTGCCTGACCGGCGTGCTGTTCGGCCTCGCGCCGGCCTTGAGCGCTCTACGTTCGAATTTGAATGAACCGCTCAAGGAAGGCGGCCGCACGTCGGGCGCAGGAGGCAACAACCATCTGCGCCAGGCTTTGGTGGCGTCTGAGGTCGCACTCGCGTTGATTGTTCTTTCGGGCGCCGGCCTGATGATCAAGAGCATGTCACTGCTGCTGGGCGTCGATCCGGGTTTGAATCCGAAAAACGTTCTGACTTTACAGGTGACGGTTCCCCAGGAAGAGATCTACGTCGGCCCTCCCGACCTGCCGCGCTTCTGTCAGGACGTCGACGAACACGTCGGGGCCATCCCCGGTGTTTTGTCCGCCGGGGCAGTCGCTCACCTGCCCTTCTCCGGAAACGCGGGCCGCGGTTTCCAGATCGAAGGACGGCCCCCTGCCGACGCTGCGCATATGCCGGGCGCAAGCTACTCCGTCGCGTGCCCCAACTACTTCCGCACCATGGGCATTCCCATCCTTAAGGGGCGCGAGTTCACACGCCAGGATACGGTGGGTGCGCCGGGAGTGATCGTGATCAACGAGGCGATGGCGCGCGCATTTTGGCCAAACGAGAATCCGGTTGGCAGGGCGATCCGATTCGGTGGGTCGGACGGCCCCCGGCTGACGGTGGTCGGAGTAGTCGGAGATGTACACTACCTGGGCCTGGACGCTCCCGTCCGTCGTCAATTCTTCCGCCCTTATACACAGGCCGGATGGCCGTTCATGACGATCGTCGTCCGCACCATCAACCACCCCACGATGTTCACCGTTCCGATTAAGAGTGCACTCGCGAAGGTACTGCCGGACCGCCCGGTCTCCGGTGTAGAAACCATGGAGGACATTGTCCGCAACTCCACCGGTTCGCGTCGTTTTCCCATGCTGCTGCTGATCGTGTTCTCAGTTCTGGCACTGGTGCTGGCGGGAGTTGGCATTGTGGGTGTAGTCGGGCATTCCGTGGCGCAGCGAACGCATGAGATCGGCATACGCATGGCGCTCGGCGCGAAAACCCTGGATGTACTTCGCCTGATGGTGAACAGCAGCATGGTTTGGGTGATGGTCGGAATTGCCGGTGGACTGGCGGGTTCAGCCAGCCTTACCCGGCTTCTCACCGGGATGCTCTATGGCACTCGTCCGCTCGACCCCGTGGTGCTGGGCGGCGTGTCGTTGCTGCTGGCCGCTGTCGCCCTACTCGCCAGCTATCTGCCGGCCCGGCGCGCGGCAAAAATCGACCCCATCGCCGCGCTGCGTTGCCAATAACCCGTAGCTTGGGGACCGAACGATCGACTAACACTGCCTGCCGGCGTGTCCGCCCAGCGCCGCTTTCGATCCGTCTCGCAAATGAATGGGCTCCTGCTAAATCTGGCTCGTCGGACTAGAGGGTGTGGTGCGCCGCGATCAGCCCCGCACGCTCGACCTCCAAGCACGTGGTGCTAAGAAACTGGAAAGCATCCCCACCGCGATTATGGATGAAGTGCTGGCGAAACTGGCCCCCGATTTTAGATTGAGCAGCAGGTGAGCCGCGCGATACTATTGATTTAGCGGTCTTTCCCACATCGAAAGCGAATGCGCAGGCGAAACCGCCCGCGCCACCTTAGGCGTTCAGCCTGCCCGACTTCTGCCACGGCTGCTAGCGCGATGGTCAGTACTCGTCGCCCTTGTACATCGACGCGACGTATTTTTCGTAGCCGTTGTACATCAGCGTTGGCCGCCGTTCGCCGCTGGGGATTACCCGCTCCGAAGCCTGCGACCAGCGCGGGTGCGGCCGGTTGGGATTCACATTGGAGTAGAATCCGTATTCCTTGGGCGCCACTTTGTTCCACAGACTCGGCGGTTCCTTGGCGACAAACTCGATCTTCACGATAGATTTCGGGCCCTTGAAACCGTACTTCCACGGCATAACGATTCGAATGGGAGCACCATTCTGCTTGGGCAGCGGTTTGCCGTACAGACCCGTGACCATGAAAGTCAGCGGATTCAAAGCCTCGTCCATGCGTAAGCCGTCGAAATAGGGCCAGGGATACCATTCGTATTTGACCTGACCCGGCATCTCCTTGGGACGATAAACCGACACGAAGCGGACATACTTGGCTTCGGGCTTGGGTTGTACCTCCTTGATCAGTTCCGAGAACTGGAAGCCGGTCCAGGGAAGTACCATCGACCAGGCCTCGACGCAGCGATGCCGATAGAGACGTTCCTCGAGGGACATGGTCCGCACCAGGTCGTCCGGGTCAAGAGTCTTGGGTTTAGCTATGAGCCCGCTGACTTCCACCTTCCAAGGGCTGATTTGAAACTTTCCCACGAGATCCTTGACCGCGGACTTGTCTTCCTGGTTGAACTCGTAGAAATTGTTATAACTCTCGGCAGCCCATTCTTCGGTTGTGGGCCGGTCGACCGTGAACTCGGAATTGTGTTTCGCTGGGTAGGGCGATTTATCGGTGGCTGCCGCCAGCAGCCGGTCAATACCCAGAAATCCGGCTGACTTCAATAGGGTGCGACGGTTCAGGTAAACCTGTTCAGGCGTGGCCAGGCGATCTGGGATTTCCCAACCACGAAGTTTCTTGATTAGCATTGGCCCCTCTGTTTCGATCGTATCATCGCGGACGCAATCCGGTGATCGGCCGATTCCGTACACATCAGTAATGGGAACCGCCGCAGTGTTATCATTTTCCGTGGCCGGTCGTTGGGGGCTGGCCGATCCCGCAATGACAAGTCCAGCGTCGGCAGGCATAGCCAAGAACGAATTGCGCTGGCGCGCGTACGTCGACGGCATTCGTTCGGGAGATTCCGAGTCTCTGTCACGCCTTTACGACGAAAGCGTCAATATCCTCTATGGGCTCGCCGTGCGCATTCTGAACGACCCGTCGGATGCCGAGGAGGTTGTGCTGGACGTCTATCAGCAGGTGTGGAAATCGGCGCAGAAGTTCGACGCATCGCGGGGGACGGTATGGGGATGGCTGACAATGCTGACGCGAAGCCGTGCCATCGACCGTCTGAGATGCTCCGGTCCGCGCAGGACACGCGAATTTCCCATCGAGGAAAATTGGGAGGTTCCCAGCGGCCAGGCGGCGCCAGAAGAGCAGACCGTTATGCGCGAAGAGCGCGAAATGGTTCGCCGCGCACTCGCCAGCCTGGGACCCGAACAACGCGAGGCAATCGAGCTGGCTTTCTTCCGGGGACTGACCCACGTCGAGGTAGCCGAAGCGCTGGGTGAGCCCTTGGGTACAATCAAAACTAGGATTCGCGTCGGCATGCGAAAAATGCGCGACATCTTATCAGGAGCAGCACAGCCCGTCTCATAATGGCCGATCAAGCCCATATCGAAGAAATGGAAGCCCAGGCGGCGTTATTCGCCCTGGGTGCGTTGCCAGCAGACGAAGCAACTAAGTTCGAACAGAGGCTCGCGGCTGGTTGCCCGGTTTGCCAGGCTGAAGTGACTCAGTGTCAGGGTGTAGTCGCAGCACTACCACTGGCAGCACCTGCGATCACTCCACCGGCTACCCTGAAAACCCGGCTTTTCGAGCGGATTGGAGCCAAGCCACCCGTTGCAGCAGCCAAGCCTGCGGATTTGACCGTGGTTCGCGCCAACGAGGGTGAGTGGCGGACGGTCTCACCGGGCGTCGATATCCGGCGGCTCTACAAAAAGAACACGATGCTGGTCCGAATGGCGCCGAACTCCTGGCTCGCCGAACATGATCACTCGATGGCAGAGCAGTGCCTCGTGCTCGAGGGAACTGTCAGCAGCGACGGCGTGACGGTGGGAGCCGGAGACTTTACGTACATGCCTGCCGGGAGCCATCACGATCCGCTATATTCGACGGATGGTTGTTTGCTGCTGATCGCGTATACGTAAGGCCGGGAACATCCGCCCCCCGATTTTCGTTGTATCAGGCAGGAGATGCAATATGTTCTGCACCAGGTGCGGCGTTTCAATGGCTGACAATGCCAGGTTCTGCGCGCAATGCGGTCATGTGACGGCCGGAGGGGCTGCGTTGCAAACCACGGGCGCGACGGCCTCGAAACTCACTCGTCCGCGCGAGGACAGAAAGATAGCCGGGGTCTGTGCGGGCTTTGCGCGTTATTTCGGTGTCGATGTTACGCTGACACGGCTGGTCGCGGTCATCCTGATTTTCTGGCCAATGCCGATCGGGTTGGTGGGGTATATCGTGGCCTGGATCATTATACCCAACGATCCAATTCTGGCGCCCGCGTCCACTCAAACGACTGTTGTGCGGACCACCTAGGTGGGACAGGCGGTTTCGCCTCCGTCCTACCGTCGCACCTTAGCCTCTCTAAGTTCCTCAATCTGCACGAGTTCGGTCGGGTAGTTGCCAGTATAACAGGCATAACAATACTCGCCCTTGTTGTCCGCCACCGACTCACGCAACGCATCGAGCGACAAGTAGGCGATTGAATCCGCCCCCACGAATTGCCGGATCGATTCCACGCTGTGCGATGAGGCAATCAGTTCGCTTTCACAGGGCGTATCCACTCCGTAATAACAAGGCGACACCGTTGGCGGACAGGAAATGCGCAGGTGCACCTCGCTCGCGCCGGCGCTACGCACCATGCGGACAATCTTGCGGCTGGTGGTACCGCGTACGATGGAATCGTCAATCAGTATGACGCGTTTACCTTCGAGCAGGTGCCGCACGGGGTTCAGCTTCAGCTTGACGCCGAAATCCCGGATCTCCTGCGACGGCTCAATAAACGTGCGCCCCACGTAATGATTGCGGATTAAAGCATGACGAAATGGGATTCCCGATTCAGCCGAATAGCCGATTGCTGCCGTGGTGCCGGAGTCCGGCACGGGCACCACCACGTCCGCATCCACCGGTGATTCCCGCGCCAGCAGACGACCCATGTTCTCGCGCGATTCCTGAATCGCGCGTCCGAAGACCACGGAATCCGGACGTGAGAAATAAACGTGCTCGAAAACACACTGCGAGAGCGGCTGCTGTGGCGCATAATTCTCGCGCGTGATGCCTTCGGGGCCGACAATCACCATCTCGCCAGGCTGCACGTCGCCGACATAGGTGGCATTGATGAGATCGAAAGAACAGGTTTCGGACGCGAAAACGTAGGCCAGATTGCCGCGGTTGTCGGTCAGGTGGCCCATGGCCAGGGGACGGAAACCGTGTGGGTCGCGCGCCACGATGAGCCGATCCTGGGCTAGAAAGACGAGAGAGAACGCGCCTTCAAGCTGGCGCAGAGCGTCACGAAGCGCCCCGACTACCGACTTGTGCAGCGCGCGTGCCACCAGGTGCAGCACGACTTCCGTGTCGCTGGACGCCTGGAAAATCGAGCCGTTCCGTTCCAGGTCGCGGCGCAAATCGCCCGCATTCGTGATGTTGCCGTTATGCGCCACCGCGATGTGGCCTTTGTTGCATGCCACCGAAAAGGGCTGGGCGTTGAGAAGGACCGTGTCCCCGGTCGTCGAGTACCGCGTATGCCCAATCGCATGATCCCCCGGAAGTCGGTTGAGTACGTCCGGGGTGAAGATATCCGCAACATGCCCCATGCTCTTGTAGCAGTGGATGTCGCGGCCGTCGCTCGTGGCGATTCCGGCGCTTTCCTGTCCGCGATGTTGCAACTGATACAGGCCGAGGTATGCCAGATTCGCAGCCTCGCGATGCCCGTAAATGCCGAAAACACCGCATTCGTCGTGGAATTTGTCGGGGCGGGATCTCATGGACGGTGTAACATCTCCTCTAACGAGTTCTCCCAGGAATTTCTGAGATCGGCCACTGAGGAAGCGAGCAGGAGTTGGGAGCGATTGTGGACTTCGAGCCGCTCCTCCATGGTAACGCCGATGCGCACAACTTCAATGTCGAACTCACGCGCGACCCGCTCCACTCTTTCGGGTTCCGAAGTGGAAAGCACGATGCGCGACGGACCTTCGTGAAACAGCAGATATTCGGGCGCCAGGCTTGAATCGAGTTTCACGCTCGCCCCGATATTTCGCGGGCCGAAGCAGCACTCCGCGAGCGCGACAGCAAGGCCGCCATCGCTCAGGTCGTGCGCCGATTCGGAAAGCCCGTTTGTGACGATGCGCCGGATGGCGTCGTGGACGCGTCTTTCGTAAGCGAGATCGAGGGCCGGTGGCAGTCCCCATAGGTCCTGCAGCAGCACTTTGACGTATTGCGTGCCGCCGAATCGCGTCGCGTCACAAGCGCCCAGGCCACCGAGCAGAATGATCGTCCGGCCGGGATTCTGGAATGCGATGGGCGACGGTTGCGCGGTCTTCATCAGCCCGACGATACCCATCACCGGGGACGGGAAAATCGCTTCACCCAGGGTTTCGTTATAGAGGCTGACATTGCCGCCGGTGATCGGCGTGCCAAAGAAGCGGCAGGCGTCGGCCATGCCCTCGATCGACTCCACAAGCTGCGCCATGATCTCCGGGCGTTCCGGATTCCCGAAGTTGAGATTGTTGGTCGCCGCCACGGGCAGCGCGCCCGAAGTGGACAGATTGCGGCAGCACTCCGCCACGATCAGCATCGTGCCTTCACGCGGGGACAAGGCACAATAGCGGCCATTGCCGTCGAGCGACATGGCCATGGACGTCTCGGTTTCCTTGATGCGGATGATCGCTGCGTCCGTCCCGGGACCCTGCACCGTGTTGGTGCGAACACTATAGTCGTATTGCTCCCAGATCCAGCGCTTGGAGCAGATGTCGGGCGACGCGAGCAGTTTGCGCAGCGCCGAATCCAGCGGCTCGCTGAAAGCCAGCGAAGCGGGCGGTTCGAGCGGCGCAGGCCGATGCGGCGCGGTGTTGTGCGGGCGATCGTAAATCGGAGCTTCGTCTGCCAGCGCGCGGTTTGAAATCTCGGCCACCACTTTGCCGTGATCCTTCACTCGCAGCATGCCGTCATCAGTGACCAGGCCGATGGTCGTAGAATCCAGTCCCCATTTGCGGAAAACGCGGAAGACCTCGTCTTCCCTGCCCTTCTCCGCCACCAGCAGCATGCGCTCCTGCGATTCCGACAGCATGATTTCGTACGGCGTCATGCCGCTCTCACGCTGCGGAACGTATTGCAGATCGATCTCAACGCCGGTTTCAGCGCGGCTGCCCATTTCGCAAGTGGAGCAGGTCAGACCCGCGGCGCCCATGTCCTGGATGCCGACGATCGCCCCCGTCTGCATGGCTTCGAGACAAGCCTCGAGCAGCAGCTTCTCCATGAAGGGATCGCCCACCTGCACGTTGGGCCGCTTTTGCTTCGATTCCTCGGTGAACTCCGCCGAAGCCATCGAAGCCCCGTGGATTCCGTCGCGGCCGGTCTTAGCGCCGACGTAGATTACCGGGTTTCCGATGCCCGTCGCCCGCCCATAGAATATCTCGTCCTTCTTGAAAACGCCCAGGGCAAAAACGTTCACGAGAGGATTGCCGTTGTAGCACGCCTCGAAGACGCATTCGCCGCCGACGGTCGGCACGCCGAAGCAGTTGCCGTAGTGTGCGATACCCGAAACTACACCTTCCAGAATGCGCCGATTGCGCGCGCGATCGAGACTGCCGAAGCGCAGCGCGTCCATGACGGCAATTGGCCGCGCACCCATCGTAAAAATGTCACGCAAAATGCCACCGACCCCGGTGGCCGCGCCTTGAAAGGGCTCAATGAAGCTCGGATGGTTGTGCGATTCGATCTTAAACGCGATGGCGTAATCGCCGCCGATGTCGATGATGCCGGCATTCTCGCCCGGACCCTGCAAGACGAGTTTGCTTCGCGTCGGCAGCTTTTTCAGGTGTAGCCGGGAGCTTTTGTAGGAGCAATGCTCACTCCACATCACGCTGAAGATGCCGAGTTCCGTATACGTCGGCTCACGGCCCAGCAGTGAAACGATTTTGTCGTATTCCGCGGGTGTGAGCTGGTGTGCTTCGATAAGTTCCTGCGTCAGCGTCATGCCAGTGTCGCCGCGGGAGCCAGGGCGGCTACAACGGATTGCAGTATGACAAGGCCGTCGGAGGAGCCCATCAGAGGCTCTGTTACACGTTCCGGGTGAGGCATCATGCCCATGACGTTGCGTTGTTCATTGACGATTCCAGCGATCGCGCGCATGGAACCATTCGCGTTATCCAGGTATCGAAACAACACGCGATCCTCGGCTTCGAGCTGGTCGAGTGTGCGCTCATCGGCAACGTAGCAGCCTTCGCCGTGAGCGATCGGAAGGTGCAGAACCTGACCTTTCGACGCGGCTCCTGTGAACGGCGAATTCGTCGTTTCAACACCGATGGGAAGCGTCCGGCAGATGAATTTCTGCAGCCGATTACGGACCAGCGCGCCGGGCAGCAATCCTGCTTCCGTGAGAATCTGAAAGCCGTTGCATATGCCCATCACGAGGCCGCCGTCGCGCGCGAACCGCTTGACGATCTGCATCACGGGAGAAAACTTAGCAATCGCGCCGCAACGCAGATAGTCGCCATACGCAAAACCGCCGGGAAGGATCACGACATCGACGTTATTGAGATTGGTCGAATCGTGCCAGATGAATTCCGCCTGCTGCCCGAGGTTTCGCGAGACCGCATACCACGCGTCGTGGTCACAATTGCTGCCAGGAAAGACAACGACACCGAACTTCATCGGAGATACACGGATTTTAGCAAACTATCAGACGAAAGTTTATGTGGTTGCGGCGACGGGAGTTGCTTTCTTGCGGCTCGCGCGACGCTTTTCGGCCGGTGGTTGACGGTCGCTTTTCTTGAGCGCGGGCAACACGATAGAAAGCACGAACTTCTTTTCGCCGTGATCGTCGAACTTAATTACGATGTACTCTTCATTGCACGAGACCACGGACCCTAAGCCGAATTTTCCGTGTTCGACTTGAGCGCCTTGTGCGAATGCTGGTTTACTTGCCATGGGTTGGTTGTTACCGCCTCGTGAATATGGTAACATTTTTGCCCACTTTTGTGGGACAGGAGTTTACACAGATGGACTTCACCGAGAAAGGACAGGCGAAACCGCCTGTCCCACTCTTCTAACCCGAGAGTTTCCGTTGCCGCCTGCGCTTCCTAAAAGCAACTCGGCCTAACGCTGCGGGACAGAATTGCTGTGCGTCGAACCAAGAGTCGTCCCAATCACCTCACCCGCTACAACAATCTCCACGCGGCGATTCTGCTGCCGGCCGGCCGCGGTATCGTTCGACGCCACCGGATCGGCTTTGCCAAACCCCTGCGATGTAACCGCATCGGCAGAGATGCCTTGCGACACAAGATAATCACGGACCGCGTCGGAACGCTTCTGGGAGAGCGTCATATTGTATTCGTCTGAACCCACCGAGTCGGTGTGCCCTTCCACCTGCAAGTGCAGACCCGGATAAGCCAGCACGATGCCGGAGAGCTTCGCCAGCTTCTCACGCGTGCCGGGGTGCAACGTCGCCTTGCCAAAGTCGAACAGAACGTCTGACATGTTAACGATCAGGCCGCGCGCCGTGTCGCGGGTCTCGAGGATGAGGTTGAGCTGGTTGAGCAGGCGCTGGCGCATCTCTTCTTTCTCAGCCTCGGCCTGAGTGGCCGCCTGCTTGGCGCGATCCGCTTCGGTCTGCAATTGCTGTTGCTGCTGAACGGCCGCGGCACGGGCCGCATCCGCTGCCGCCTGCTGGCGGCGTGCTTCCGCGGTAGCTGCCTCGGCGGCCTGGCGCGCCTGGTCCGCTGCCAGTTTCTCCTGCTCGGCGTCCCTGCGGGCCTGTGCCAGACGAGCCGATTCGGCATTAGCCGCAGCCTTCTCCTGCTCCGCGATAGCCCGGCGGCGCGATTCTTCGTCTGCCTGAGCCTTGGCGGCAGCCTCTCGCGCCGCAGCGTCCGCACGCTCCTTGTCGAGCGCTTCCTGCTGCTCGCGCTTGATCGCGATGATGCGGGCATCCTCCGCCATCTGGGTCGCTTCGCGCGCTACCGTCTCGAGCGGCCGCGTCGACGACTTACCGCGGTAATAGTCTTCGGCGTTCCGTAAGTCGAGCAACGCCTTCTGCAGCGTATCGTTGGCGTACTGCTGGGCCCCCTGCGCTTCCGAAATCTTGACGGCGTTCTCAGCTTCTTGTAGCTGTAGGGGAACCGTGTATTTGCGCCGCAACTGCTGGATCGCGACGGCGTTGACATTCATAGTGTAGTAGCCGCGCTGCAATAGCTCGTACTTCGCATCAAGATTCTCAATGATGCCGGTGGTGTCTTCACGCACGAAGTTCTCCATCACCACCACATCGCTCGGCTGGGTTACAGCAAAATATGGCTCGGCCGTCACGATCAGCGCAAAAGCCTGTAAGTCCGAGGTGGAAAGCAGCTTGGCATGATCGCCGTTGGGCTGCAATTCACCGAGATTCATGGCTCGGCCTTCCGGCGTCACCGCCCACAGCACGTAGGTCAGGTACTCCGGCCCGAATGTCTCCGGGGCCGAGAGCTTCTCGACAGATGTGTCAATTTTCGTGGATCCCACGCGGCTGTCGACGCGCGCAGTGCCTTTCGCGCGCGGCATCAAGGCTGTACCGTGCAAGTCGACTTCCGTGGAACCCTGCCTGTGATGGAAGTTAATGGCCTTGATGGTGCGCGCCACCACCGTGACGCGAAAAACCGGCTGCGCGCCATTGCTCACATCCGCTTGCGGAGGCGGCTGTTGCTGCTGCATCGGATTCGGCACCTGGGCACACAGCGCGAAACACGCGAAACACAAGTTTACGGCTAGAACTATTCTTTTCATGTTCCCTCGTCGTTCGTTTGACGCCGCAGCGGTGGAGATGTGACATCGGGGTTAGATGGGACGCATCTCGCAGAATTACAAATGTGGAAGCATGGAGCAGGCATTCCCCTTGCAGCCATCGCATCTTTGGTCCCCAGACGTGGGTCAAAACAAGGGACAGCCTCCGATTCCTTCGTTTCCCGCGACGATTTAGAGGCTTTGTAATACCTTTTCCAACCTGACAAGGTCTGCTCGGCTCATCCACAGCCGCCGCAGATGGACTTTCCGACCTCGCCATTGACGAAACAAGGAATACACAACCAAACGTTGCCTCGGTTACGCTGGAGCTATGGCAGTGTTGTCTCCCTTGCTGCTGTTATTCGCGGTTCAGGTTCCTGCGACGCGCGCCGCCTTCGACCGGTATGTGCAACTCAGCGAAGACCAGATGCGGCGGCAGCATAACTCCGATCAATTTATTTCCGCAACGCCCGATCAAAGGGCGAGGTTGCGCTCCGGCGAGATGCTGTTCGACCGTCAAAAGACGCTCGCTGCCGGCAAGGAAATCGACGTCCCTCACGGCATGATTCAAGACTGGCAGGGAACCGTCTTCCTTCCCGGAGCCAACATCGCCCGCGTCCGGGCCACCATGCAGGATTACGAGCATTACAAGCAGTTCTATGCGCCGGATCTCATCGACTCCAAGGTCATTGACCACAATGGTGACGATTGGGATATCTTCCTGCGCATCTCCAAGAAGCAGTTCCTGACAGTGGTACTGAATGCCAACTATCACGTGAGCTATCAGCAGATCACCCCAGCACGGCTCGCCATTCATTCGCGCTCTACGCGGATCGCAGAGGTTAAGGACCCCGACAAGTCCTTTACGGTTGAAATTCCGCCCGGGCAGGACGACGGACTGCTGTGGGCATTGAACTCCTACTGGCGGTTTGAAGAAGCTGATGGCGGCGTTTATGCGCAATTGCGGGCCATTTCTCTATCGCGGGATATTCCATGGGGGCTAGGATGGTTAAAAGGATGGCTGGAGAATTTCCCGAAGGATTCTCTGCGTGATACGCTGACCGGGACAAAGCGCGCTATAGCGGTGGGCGGCGGCAGAAGTACGGACGCAGGCGGTTGGGCAGGCGGTTTCGCGTGCGTATGCCGCTTTCAAACTCGAATGCCGAGGGCCGCTGGCTAGGCAGCCCCACCCTCCAGGGAATATCCGTCCAATTAGTATATCTATATACCCCGCTGGGACTACTACCATTTTTGCATTGGCATATAAATGATCTTTAGAATCGCATAATCAGCCACCCTTTATCTACACAAATACCCTTAAGCAACCGATATACAAAGTGATGATTTGCTGTCAGAAGACTATTAAAATCATCTGCCGGCAGTCCTCCTGAGGATATCCATCCAAGATCGAGGGTAGAGTGCAAATCACGAAAGGCGAGAACGGCTGTTCGCTCACGCTCGAAGGAGCGCTCGATATCAGCGGTGCTGAAGAATTACGGCAAGCGCTGTGTGATCTTCTCGACGGAAGCTCGAGCGCGGTTGTGGAATTATCCGCCCTAGGCGACTGCGATACAGCGGTGCTCCAGCTTTTGCTGGCGGCGCGACGGACGGCGGTGCGATTGAATAAGACGCTGCGTTTCGCATCCTGGGGAGGCGCCGTCGCCGACGTGAGCACGGCAATCGGGCTGAACGCCGCCGAGCTGACGTCGCTCGGCGCTGTGGATGGGGGAAGCAACGGTGGCGTATAACCCGATCGAGACGTTTCTCATGGAAGCCGAAGAGCTTCTCGCGGAAATCGAACTATGTGCATTGTCGCTGGCCGGGGGTGAGGGCAAACCGGAAACGGTCAACCAGCTTTTCCGGGCCTTTCACACCATCAAAGGCTCCGCGGGGATGTGCGGTATTGAGAGCGTCTCCGGTTTCACACATCACGTCGAGAGCCTGCTCGACAAAGCCCGGGAGGGTTCGCTACCCGCAAACAGCAGCCTGGCCGACCTGATTCTGAAGGCCCGCGATCATATCAAGACTCTCCTTGCCACCGAACGGGGTGGTCCGCAGCCGCCCCAGGCTTCCACTGATCTCCTGTTGGCAGCCATTGAAGAGCTGGCTCATACCGAAGCGCTGGCGAATCTCAGCAGCGCAGCCGCTTCTCCACGGGCCGCGCCATCGGCAGGGCACATTAGCGCGTCCGAGAAGTGGTGGGTGATAAGCTTCCGGCCCAATCCCGGCCTGCTCGCCTGCGGCGGAAATCCCGCCGCCCTGTTCAAGGACCTTCGAGCACTCGGCGAGTGCGAGATCACTGCTCACACCGATGCAGTGCCAACGCTCGATGTGATTCAGACGGATCACTGCTATCTGTTTTGGACGATCCGTCTGCGGACGGCTGTCGACCAGAACACCATTCGGGACGTTTTCATCTTCGTCGAGGACGGCAGCACGCTTAGTATTGAAGCCCAGGAGGGTGAGCCGGCTCGCGCCGAAACATCGCCGCCTGAACCTGCCGCCCAACCGGGCGAAGTCCGGAAAGCGACGCCAGAGGTAGCCAGCGGACCCGTAAACACGCGCAAGGGCCTGACGAAAGACTCCACCGTGCGGGTGCCGGCGGAACGACTGGACCGTCTGCTCAATTTGGTCGGCGAACTCGTGATGAACCAGTCGCGCCTGAGCCAGGCTGCCGCGCAAAGCGGATCATCGGAGTTCACCAACTGCGTCCAGGAGCTCGAACGGCTGGTGGCCGCGTTGCGCGATGACGTGCTCGGCATCCGCATGCTGCCGATCGGCACGCTGTTTGGCCGCTTCCGGCGGCTGGTGCATGATCTCTCCTCTGAACTCCAAAAAGAGGCCGATCTCGTCACCGAAGGCGCCGAAACGGAGCTGGATAAGAGCATCCTCGATCAACTGGGCGAACCGCTGGTCCACTGCCTCCGTAACTGCCTGGATCATGGGGTCGAGCCGCCCGAGGCCCGCATGGCGCACGGGAAGCCCCGGCGCGCCACCATTCGGCTCTCGGCGGTCCATACGGGGTCGGACGTTGTCGTCCACATTCAGGACGACGGCCGTGGCATCGATCGCGCGGCGGTTCGCGCCAAGGCGGAAGAGAAACAGCTTATCGGCCCCGACGCCGCGCTTACCGATCGCGATATCTTCAACCTCATTCTGATGCCGGGCTTTTCGACGGCCCAAAGGGTAACGAGTGTGTCGGGCCGCGGCGTCGGCATGGATGCAATCAAGCGGCAGATCGACAACCTGCGGGGGGCGCTGTCGTTAACAAGCGAGGAAGGCAAAGGCACCCGAGTCTCCATTACCCTGCCCCTGACATTGGCCATTATTGAAGGCCTGCTGGTTCAGATCGGAGACGATCAGTTCATTGTCCCGATGGCGGCGGTCAGTGAGAACGTCGAACTATTCCGTGCCGAACGAGCCCGCCATAACGGGCGCAACCTGATCGCCGTCCGCGGCGAGCTGATCCCCTATATCGACGTCCGGAGGACGTTCGGCATCCGCAGCGAGGCCCCGGAAATTGAAAAGGTGGTCATCGTTCAGCACGAAGATCACCGCGTAGGTGTGGTTGTGGACCGCGTGCTCGGCACACATCAGACCGTCATCCAGTCGCTCGGCAGGTTCTTCCGGAATATCGAAGTGGTTTCGGGGGCGACGATTATGGGCGACGGCCGCGTGGCGCTGATCCTGGATATCGCCGCCGTCGTGGCTCTGGCTGACCGGCAATGTCAGGTGGAAGTCGCGAGTGGGCGCGCCGCGCTGGAGCAGCCCATCGCACCATGAGGGCGCCGGCAGAGAACAAAATTTCAATGGGGAACTGGAAAATCGGGACACGCATCGGGGCAGGGTTCGCCGCCGTGATCGTTATCGCCGTGACGCTCGGCGTATTCGCTTATACAAAAGTACGCGTTATTGAAAGCAGCGCCAATCGAATTGCCGCCAATTCGCTACCGAGTGTCTACCTGGTGGGCCAGATACAGAACGGGATACGGAAAGAGTTCAGCCTCGTTCTGCAATTCGTAGCGGCTGGCAGTAAGGACGAGATGGACAGGATCGACGCCGAGATCCGGGAACTACGCGTCCTCAACGGCTCGCGGCGCGGCGAGTATCAAAAACTGCTCGCGACGGACAAGGAGCGGTCCCTCTTCGATATGCTGCTGGCAGCACGGGCCGCATATATTTCGGCTTGCGACGACACGCTCAAGCTGTGCCGGTCAGGTACTCGGGAAGCCCGCAGCCAGGCGGCCGACATCATCAACCAGCAACTCAGGAAGCTCGAAGAGAAATACCTCGAAGATGCCGGCAATCTGGTGGAGCTGGCGCAGGCATCGGCCGCCGAGGATTCGCAAAAGGTCGAGCAGAATGTCAGCAGCGCCCGCTCCGGAATCCTCGGGGGTATTGTCGCGCTGCTGCTGCTTGCGGGCCTCATTTCAGTCGTCATCGTGCGAGGTATCACGCGTCCGCTGGCGAGCGCGGTCGCTCTCATCGACTCAGTCGCGCGCGGAGACGTCAGCCAAAGAGCGGAAGTAACGGCAAGGGACGAATTCGGCCGTATGCTCGGCGCGATGAATGAGATGGTGGCGCACCTCCAGGGCGCCGCGCTGGTCGCCGAAGGCATTGCACGAGGCGACCTGAGTGTGCAGCCGAAGGCCGCGTCGGAAAAGGATGTTCTGGGACAAGCGCTGATCGCCATGGTCCAGAACCTGAGGCATGCCGCAAATATCGCCGAGCGGATCTCGGAAGGCGATTTGACGGTCCAGGCCAAAGCGCTCTCGGAAAAAGATGTTCTCGGACGGGCGTTGACCAGGATGTTGGAGAACCTTCGCAAAACCGTTTCGGAGGTGTCGGCCGCCGCCTCGGTGGTCGGCACAGGCAGCGAGGAAGCGAGTTCCACCGCGCAGCAACTGTCGCAAGGGGCATCCGAGCAGGCCGCCGCGGCCGAGGAAAGCACCGCATCGATGGAACAGATGGCTTCGAGCGTCCAGCAAAATGCCGATAATGCGCGGCAGACCGACAAGATTGCTTCCAAGGCGGCGGAGGACGCGCGATCCGGCGGCGAAGCCGTCGTGCAAACCGTTGATGCCATGAAGCAGATCGCGGAGAAGATCAACATCATTGAAGAGATTGCCCGCAAGACCGATTTGCTCGCGCTCAATGCAGCGGTCGAAGCCGCTCGCGCCGGCGATCACGGCAAGGGTTTTGCCGTGGTGGCTTCCGAGGTGCGAAAGCTTGCGGAACGCAGCCAGACCGCGGCGGCGGAGATCAGCCGTCTGACGATCGACGGAGTCTGCACCGCCGAGGGAGCCGGCAAACTGCTGGCCAAACTCGTACCCGATATTCAAAGGACCGCCGAGCTGGTGCGCGAGATCGCCGCCGCGAGCGCCGAACAAAGCACCGGCGCGGCCCAGGTGAACAAGGCCATGCAGCAACTGGACCAGGTGATCCAACAGAACGCGGCCGCTTCCGAAGAGGTGGCGTCAACTGCCGAGGAGTTGTCGAGCCAGGCCGAAATCCTGAAATCGAGTATCGCCTTCTTCAATACCGGGGCTACTCGTCAGGTGCCTGCGGCGCAGGTGAGGGGCGCTATCCAGGCGCGGACCAGGAAGGCCGCGGCCGCCACCGCCGCTCCGGGGCTCGCGCGATTGAGCCGCTCCGTCAGTCCGTCCGGAACCTCGATCGAGCTCGACACCAGAGCTTGTGATTCCCTCGATCAGGATTTCGCGCCGTATCGGGAATGATCGAGGAGCTCTCATGATTACCGGGACGCGGCAGTACATGACATTCAAACTCGGCGATGAGCTTTTTGCCATCGACGTAGCACAGGTCCGGGAGGTCCTGGAGGTGGGTCAGGTCACCAGGGTGCCCACGGCTCCCGAGTACATGCGCGGCGTAGTCAACGTTCGCGGTCAGGCGACTCCGGTTGTGGATCTGCGTTTGCGGTTCGGGCTGCCGCCGGGCTCCGACAACGTGCACACGCGAATTATCGTCATGGAATTGGAATTGGACGGAGAGGCGACAGTATTGGGCTGCGCAGCCGACAGCGTCCATGAAGTGATCGAGCTCGAGCCGGCAAATATCAATCCGCCACCGCGCATCGCAATGCGGTGGCGCACGGAATTCATTGAAGGCATGGGGCGGCGGGCGGACGATTTCATCATCATCCTCGACGCCAACGCGGTCTTCTCTTCCGACGAACTGCTGCTCGCAACCAATATAGAGCGGATGAAAGACGCCGACAGGACAGGAATATCATGAACAATTGGAAAATTGGTACACGTATCGGCGCTGGGTTCGGCGCCGTAATTGTAATCGCTTTAACGCTCGGCATGTTCGCTTACACCCGGGTGCGAAGTATCGAGCAACGTTCCACGGAGATCGCGACAAACTCGCTTCCCAGTGTTTACCTGGTCGGGCAGATACAGAATGGAATCCAAAAAGAGTTCAGTCTGGTTTTACAGATTGTCGCGGCGACGGACGCCGATGAAATCGAGAGGCTGCAGTCGGACATTCGCGATTCCCGAACCGCGAATGGAGGCCGCCGCAGCGAATATCAGAAGCTGATTGCAGGCGACCGGCAGCGCGCGGCTTTTGATGCGCTGGTGGCGGCGCGAAATGTCTATGTAGCTTCCTGTGACGAGGTCCTGAAGTTGTGCCGCGCGGGAACCCGGGAAGCCCGCGCGCAGGCAGCCGACCTGGTCAGGAAACAACTCATCCGGGCCGAGCGCAAGTACCTCGAAGAGGCTGCCAACCTGGTTGCCTTTAACCAGTCGGCGGCGGCCGAGAGCTCCGAAAAGGTGCGGCAGACCGTGGATGGCGCGCGCCTCGGCATCGTGGTGGGGATTGTGGCGGCGCTGCTCGGCGCCATCGTCATCTCCCTGATCATTGTCCGCAGTATCACGGGACCTCTGGCGACGGCCGTCAGCGTGGTCAGCGACGTCGCCGAGGGCGATCTGACACGCAAAATCGAGGTGCATTCGAGCGACGAACTCGGCCTCATGCTCAAGGCCATGAACGATATGGTGGCAAACCTCCGAAATGCGGCCCGGGTCGCGGGAAAGATCTCGGAGGGGGACCTCACCGTGGACGCGAAGGTTTTGTCGGAGAAGGATGAGCTGGGCCGGGCGCTCGCGAAGATGCTCGAGAATCTCCGCAAGACCGTATCCGAAGTCACCAATGCCGCTTTTGCCGTCGCTAACGGAAGCGGAGAGACCAGTTCCACGGCTCAGCAGTTGTCGCAGGGCGCTTCGGAGCAGGCGGCGGCGGCCGAAGAGAGCACGGCTTCGATGGAGCAGATGACCTCGAGCGTGCAGCAAAACGCCGATAATGCGCGGCAGACCGACAAGATCGCCTCCAAGGCGGCCGACGACGCGCGCGCGGGCGGGGATGCCGTGGTGCACACGGTCGCGGCCATGAAGCAGGTGGCGGAAAAGATCAACATCATCGAAGAGATCGCCCGAAAGACCGATCTTCTGGCCTTGAACGCAGCAGTGGAAGCGGCCCGCGCCGGCGATCACGGTAAGGGATTTGCCGTCGTGGCCTCGGAGGTCCGCAAGCTTGCCGAGCGCAGCCAGACCGCGGCGGCCGAGATCAGCCGCTTGACCACGGATGGAGTTCACACCGCCGAAAGCGCGGGCATATTGCTGGCCAAGCTGGTTCCCGACATTCAGAAAACCGCCGAACTGGTCCGCGAGATTGCCGCCGCCAGCGCCGAGCAGAGTACGGGGTCGGCTCAAGTCAACAAGGCCATGCAGCAGCTCGACCAGGTCATCCAGCAGAACGCCGCGGCATCGGAAGAGATGGCGGCAACAGCCGAGCAGCTCTCCACTCAAGCGGGGATCCTGCAGTCGAGCATTGCCTTCTTCAATACCGGCAGCTCAGCCCACCCGGAGCGGACGGCCCAAGCCCCAAAAACGCACCCCGTACGCCCTACGGCTAAACCTCACGCCTTCGCCGGCCCAAATTCGCTGGCTGCAGGGCTGGGGAAACTGCAACGTTCGGTCGCGCCCACGGGCACATCGATCCAGTTGGACAGGAATACCGGCAGCGCGGATTCTCACGACGGTGAGTTCACGCCGTACCAAGGTTGAGAGGAGACTCCATGATTGCGGAAACACGTCAATACATAACCTTCAAACTCGGCGACGAGCTGTTTGCCATTGATGTCGCCCAGGTCCGGGAAGTGCTGGAGGTCGGTCAGATCACGAAAATCCCCTCAGCCCCGGGGTACATGCGCGGAGTGATCAACGTCCGCGGTCAGGCAACACCGGTGGTCGATCTGCGTCTGCGGTTCGGATTGCCACAGGGCAGCGATACCGTGAACACCCGCATTATCGTTATGGAACTGGAGTTGGACGGGGAAGCAACAGTGCTTGGCGGTATTGCGGACAGCGTTCACGAAGTGATCGAGCTGGAGCCTGCCAACATTGATCCACCGCCACGTATCGCCATGCGCTGGCGCACGGAATTCATCGAAGGGATGGGGCGGCGCGGTGAGGATTTCATCATCATCCTCAACGTCAACGCCGTATTCTCCTCCGAGGACCTGGCGGTGGTCGGCCAGGCTGTCGAACAAAGCCACCAACTGGAGAGAGTATGAACCGTTGGAAGGTTGGAACGCGAATCACGATCGGTTTTGGATCTTTGATTGCCGTTTTCATGATCCTGGGAACGTATGCCTATACGCGCATAAGCGTTATTGACGCGAGCTCACGCGAGATCACTAACCAGGCGCTGCCCGGCCTTTACACGATGAGCCAGATCGAGAGAGCGGTTCAGAAAAACTACGGAACCCTGCTCGAAATGGTGATGGCGAAGGACCGCCAGCAGGCAGCGCATCTGGACACGGAGATACAGAATGCATTTGCTGCGAACAGTTCGTTGGTCAGCGAGTACGAGCGCACCATACTTACCGAAAAAGGGAGACACCTCTTCGACGACTTCAAGGCCGCCCGCGCCGGCTATTCCAGCGCTCTGCAGGAGGTGACCAAACTGAAGCGGGCCTCGAAGGATGAGGAGGCCTATGCCGTCCTGCAATCGGACTTGAAGCCGGCGCAGTTGAAGTACACTGCGGCCGCGCAAACGCTCATGGAATTTCGTAAGGAGTTCTCGGACGAGAAGAGCCGCGGCATCGAGCAGACCGTAGCCTCAGCCCGCGCCGGCATCCTGACCGGCCTGGCGTTAGCGGCGCTGCTGGCGGTGACCATCGCAATCTTTGTGGTGCGGAGTATCACGCGCCCGTTGGCAGCCGCGGTCCAGGTGGTGAGCAGTGTAGCGGAAGGCGATCTCCGGAAGACGGCGGACGTAACTTCGCAGGATGAGCTGGGCCAGATGCTGATGACGGTAAACGGGATGGTCGAGAGCCTCCGCAAGGTAGTCCGCGAGGTGCGCGATGCGGCGCACGCGGTCTCGAGCGGCAGCGAAGAGATGAGCGCGACGGCGGAGCAGTTGTCGCAAGGCGCATCCGAACAGGCGGCCGCGGCCGAAGAGACCACCTCGTCGATGGAAGAGATGGCCTCCAGCGTCCAGCAGAACGCCGATAATGCGCGTCAAACCGACAAGATCGCGTCGAAAGCGTCGACCGACGCGGGGTCGAGTGGTGAAGCCGTGAAGGAGACGGTCACGGCCATGAAGGAGATCGCCGACCGCATCAGCATCATCGAAGAAATCGCCCGCAAGACGGATCTGCTGGCCCTGAACGCCGCGGTGGAAGCGGCGCGGGCCGGAGAGCATGGCAAGGGCTTTGCGGTGGTAGCGTCGGAAGTGCGAAAGCTGGCCGAGCGCAGCCAAACCGCGGCGGCGGAGATCAGCCGACTCACGGCCGGCGGCGTGCGCACGGCGGAAGGCGCCGGTCAGTTGCTCGAAAAGCTTGTGCCCGACATCGGCAAGACCGCGGAACTGGTCCGCGAAATCGCCGCCGCGAGTGCGGAGCAGAGTACCGGGGCCGCGCAGGTGAACAAGGCGCTCCAGCAACTGGACCAGGTCATCCAGCAAAACGCTTCCGCCTCCGAGGAGATGGCTTCCACGTCGGAGGAACTTGCCAGCCAGGCGGGGCTGTTGCAGTCGTCCATCGCTTTCTTCAAGACCGGCACGGAAGAGAGCGAGCGGCGCCCGTCGGCCAGGCCGGTGGCCCGTGCCAGGGCGAACGCGAGGCCGGCCACTGCCGGATTAGCTCCGCTGCGGCAAGCCGTGGGCGTCTCCGGCGCAAAGATTGAACTCGGCACGAACACCGGGAACAGCGACGCTCAAGACCGGGAGTTTGCGGAATACGACTCCCCGGTCTGGAAGCCGTCCAAATAAACTGCCGCGGCCGGTTTCACACCCGGCCGCTATTTCCATGGACTCGACCAAAAACATCGCACAGGAGCGTCTCTGTCACCTGTCCCATGCCGGTTTCTCGAAGCTCGCGCAATATATTACGAGCGAACTCGGCATCAAGATGCCGGCATCCAAGGCGACTCTGATTCAGAGCCGGCTGTTGCGGCGCGTTCGGGAGCTCGGATTCGAATCCGTCGAACGCTATGCCGAGTTCGTCATCAACTCCCCGGAGGATGCCGAAGAACGAGTGCATCTCATGGATGCTATCACCACCAACAAGACCGACTTCCTTCGCGAACCGGAGCACTTCGATTACCTAATGAGGGTGGCGCTTCCCGCCATTGTGGAACAGCAGCCGAAGTGGCCGAATCGTCTCTTCTCGGTATGGTCGGCGGGTTGTTCCTCGGGCGAAGAACCATACACGCTGGCCATGTTGCTGGCGGAATACGCCAGCCGCACGCCAGGGTTCGATTTTTCGATCCTGGCAACCGATGTTTCGACCCGTATCCTCGAGCGCGCCCGGCTCGGGATTTATGAAGAGCAACAGATTGAACCGCTGCCGGCGGAGTTGCGCCGGAAGTACCTCCTGCGCAGCCGGAACCGCGAGCACCGGCAAGTGCGGGTGGTTCCGGAGTTGCGCCGCAGAGTCAGCTTCCACCGCCTGAATTTCATGGATGCGCAGTATACGATTCGCAACACGTTTCAGATCATCTTTTTTCGCAACGTAATGATCTATTTCGATCGGCCAACGCAGGAAGTGGTGATCGACAAGCTCTGCCGTCACCTGGACTACGGCGGCTATCTGTTCGTAGGTCATTCCGAGTCGCTGTCGGGCCTGGATATCCCGGTGACGCCGGTGCACTCGGCTGTCTTCCGGAAGATGCGGGGTGCCGTCACATGACCTCCGGCCGCAAAGTGCGCGTGCTGATCGTGGACGACTCGGCAACCGTCCGCCAGACACTACGGGATATCCTCGCCAGCGATCCGCGGATTGACGTGATGGGCGCCGCCCCGGACCCTTACGCCGCCGTCCGCCGGATCAAGGAGGAAGTCCCGGACGTCATCACACTCGATATTGAGATGCCCGGAATGGATGGTCTGACATTTCTGGACCGCATCATGGAGCAGCATCCCATTCCGGTAGTAATCTGTTCGAGCCTGACCATGCACGGATCCGAAACGGCGCTGGCGGCGCTCGAAAAGGGCGCCATTGAGATCATTACCAAGCCGAAGCTGGGCACCCGGGAGTTCCTCGAAGAATCGCGCGTGCGGATCTGTGACGCTGTGAAATCCGCTGCTTTGGCCCGCTTCGGTAAAACCCGTCCGCGAATAGCAACGCGGGCGAGTACTCCGGCGATCGCACCGAAACTGTCCGCCGACGCTGTCATTGCCAAGCCCGACTCGGGAGCCATGATTCAGACGACCGAGAAAGTGGTGGTCGTCGGGGCTTCGACGGGCGGCACCGAGGCGCTCCGTGCTTTTCTCGAGTGCCTGCCGCTCGATGCCCCCGGCATCGTTGTCGTGCAGCATATGCCGGAGCATTTTACGGCCCGGTTTGCGGAACGCCTGGATGGGATGTGCGCCATTTCGGTCAAGGAAGCGTCCAACGGGGATTCTGTAATTCGCGGCCAGGCGCTGATCGCACCCGGCAACCGCCACCTTCTGCTCAAACGCAGCGGAGCGCGTTATTTCGTGGAAGTTCGCGACGGGCCGCTGGTCTGCCGGCATCGGCCTTCCGTCGATGTACTGTTCCGGTCGGCGGCGCGCTATGCGGGAAGAAACGCCGTCGGCGTGATCATGACCGGCATGGGCGACGACGGCGCTAAGGGGATGCTGGAGATGAAGGAGTCCGGAGCGCACAACATCGCCCAGGATGAGGCGAGCTGCGTGGTGTTTGGAATGCCCGCCGAAGCCATTAAACTGGGCGCCGTGAATCGGGTGATGCCGCTGAATGCGATCGCGCCCGAGGTGGTACGCGTGTGCCGCTGAGCGCCGCACGATTCTCGCCGCTCCGGAACTGGCTGGCGAAGTGGCGTTCCCGGTCGCAGTCGCGCCAGGCGCGCAGCGTGCTGGAAGAGGTCCGCGCTGAGATCAGCTCGATGAGCCAATCCACCGAGGGAGTGTTCCTGCTCGTCGGGGGACGGCTAGGCGACCTCGCGGGGAGAGCCCGGGAGCTCGCCGAAATAGCCAGCTCCATCGCCGAGCTTCTCGCGACCGACGCCGGCAGCCTGGCAGTCCTCGACGAAGTCCTGCAATCCACCTTAGGCAGCACCGAAGCGCGCGATATGGCGGCCGCGGTGGCCGGGATTCAGCAACAGGCCAAATCAATCCATCGCGTGATCGAGACCGTGTCGCCGGTGGTCCGGACCTTCGACATGCTGGGCGTCATCACGCGCATCGAAAGCTCCCGGTTCGAGGGGACGGGCGTCACGTTTGTATCGCTCGCGGATGCAGTCGGCATTCTCTCGCGGCAGATTCGGGAACAGGTTGCGGTCACGGCCGATTCCGCCGCCGAGCTGCTCGAGACCATAAACCGGGCTTCGGAACAGATTCGCCGCGTCGCGCGGCAGCACGAAGAAAGCCTCAAGCCTTTGAGCAATCAGACGAGCGCGGAACTCGAAAAGATCCGTGAACACCGCGGACAGGTAGGGCAAGCGACCCAACTCCTTGGGGAGCGCATGCGCGAGGTCTCCCAGGCGGTCGGGGATGTTGTCACGCACTTACAATCCCACGACATCGTTCGGCAGCAGATCGAACATGTTGTTGAAGCGCTCGCTCGCGCGGAATCGAACGAGGCCGAGGTCGCCCGGCTCCAGGCGGCGCAACTGGAGAACTCACATGCCACGCTCGAGAATTCCGCCCGGCAAATCCAGCATGCCCTTTCGCGTATCGAGCATGACATTGCCGAGATCGCCGAGGATGCAGCGCGGCTCATCGGACTATCGGAGAAGAACGATGCGACCTTCTTTGCGACCCTCGAAAAGGGTCTCGCCCGCATTCTGGACATTCTCGAAAGCAACGTAACCGCGGATGCACATGTGACCAACGCGGCCGTTGCGGTCGAAGAAAGAGCCGCGGAGATGGGCCAAACCAACGCCGGGGTTCATTCGATCGGCATTGAAATGCAGCGTATTGCTTTGAATTCCACGATCCAGGCCGCGCAGCTTGGCAGCGACGGGGGCGCGCTCGAAACGGCCGCGCGGGCCATCCAGGGCCTGGCGCGCGAAACCGAGCGGGCCTCCGACACGCTTAGCGGCACGCTCGAAACGGTGCGAACGGCCGCAGCCGCTTTAGCGCAATCCACCGCCGCGGGAAGCAAATCGGGCGCGCAGATCGTACGGCTGCGAGAGAGCTCCCGGGCGCTCGGTTCCATTCAGGATAAAGCGCGGGAGGACTGCAAAATGGCTCTCGACATGTCCGCGGAGCTCAACGAGCGAATCCGGGAGACCATCGAGGGGTTTGGTTCCCAGGCGGAAATCCTCGAAACGCTCCGGCGGGCCGTCGAAAGATTGCGGGGGCTTTCACCGGACACACACTCCGGCGATTCAGCCGATATGAAAAGCATGCTCTCCCTTTACACCATGGAGTCGGAACGTGCGGTTCACGATGTCGTTTACGAATCCGGGCAGCAGAGTGAGAACGAAATGGCTGCCGGCACGCCGGATAAATCCGAGGAGGAAAATGTCGAATTCTTCTAGCCAGCACGGCGGCCAGCGCCTGAAGTCGGACACTACGGGAGGGAGCCGTGGCTAAGACAATTCTTGCCGTGGATGACTCGGCGACAGTTCGTCAAATGGTGACGTTCGCCTTGAAAGGAGCGGGCTACGACGTCATCGAAGCCAAAGACGGACAGGACGCTCTGGGGAAGCTTACTCAGCCCATCGCCATGGTCATCACCGATCTGAACATGCCGAACATGGACGGCATTACGCTCATCAAAGGACTACGCGCGCACCAGAAAGTGAAGTATGTTCCTATCGTGGTTCTGACAACCGAATCGCAACCCGCCAAAAAGCAGGAAGCCAAAAGCGCTGGAGCCACGGCCTGGATCGTTAAGCCGTTTCGCCCGGAACAACTGATCGCCGTGGTTCAAAAAGTCTTGGGATGACAGTGCACCGCCTCGAGAAGCCCGAAGGTCTCCAGGTGATTCAGGAGATCCCGGAGGTTGACAGGCTTGATGAGATACGCATCGCAGAGGTCCTTAAATGACTGCATGACGTCCTTTATATCGCTGACCGCCGTGGTCATGATGATTTTCGCGCCGCCCGCCGGAAAGATACCCTGTTCCTCCTCCAGACAACGGATTTCCCTCACCGCCGCCTGCCCATCCATCTCGGGCAGCAGGATGTCCATGCAGATCAGGTCGTAGCCCGACCCGCTCGCTGTAGCCAGGCGGCAAGCTTCGACAGCTTCCTTGCCATTCACGGCGATATGACACTCCCCGTAGCCGGAGAGGAAGGTCTGCAGCGTTAACCGCGCAGTGAAGTCGTCTTCAACGATCAGAGTTTTCATGATTCCTTTCATGCCGGCCAGCCGGCAGTCTGCAATGCCGTTTCGTAGCGCGCAAGCTCATCGCCAGCGGACGGCGCCAGGCGTTGCACGGCTGCGAGATCCCCGGCTTTGGCAGCCAGTTCCATGGCATAAGCGACGTCCCGCAGGCACAAAGCCGCCACCGTACTGGCGGCGCCCTTTACCTTGTGCGCCTGGCGCCGCACGCCTTCGAAGTCGCCGGCTTCGATTCGCTCGGCTAGAGCGGCCAGTTGCACGGGACAATCCGATAGGAAGCCTCGAATAACCTTGCCTGCCAGCGCGCGGTCGTCCAGCAAACGTCCGAGCAGGTCCTGCTCGTCAAATACCACCGGCCCCTGCCCCGCCCCGTCCGAAGCCGTGTTCAGCCACTTCGCGAGAACTTCGGACAGGCGCTTCAACTGCACAGGCTTGGCCAGGTAATCGCTCATGCCCGCGCGCAGGCATCGTTCGCGGTCCTCCACCATGGCATCCGCCGTAAGAGCAATAATCGGCAGCTCGGCCTTACCCATCTCCCTGAGCCGCCGCGTGGCCTCGAAGCCGTCCATCACGGGCATATCGCAGTCCATCAGCACGAGGTCATATGACACAGTGTGGAAGGCCTCAACTGCCTCCGCACCATTGGTCACGGCTTGCGCCGCCAGGCCCAGCTTGGCCAACTGCTCGATGGCCACCATGCGATTGGTGGGGTTGTCCTCTGCCACCAGAATTCGCGCATTCCGTCCCGCCGGCGACCCCGGCACAAACGTCCCGACGGCTTCAGCCGGGGTGTCCTGTTCAACCGCGGGAGTCGGTGCTAATTTGAGCCGGACGGTAAACCTGAAAGTACAGCCTAGCCCCTCTTCGCTTTCGACTCCGAGCGTGCCACCCATCATTTCCACAAACTGTCTGGCGATGGCGAGCCCCAAGCCTGTTCCGCCGTATTTGCGCGTGGTGGAAGGATCGGCTTGAACGAATGGCTCAAAAACCGATAAGCGCTGATCCTCGCGCAGTCCGATCCCCGAGTCGGAGACGGCAAATCGGAGCAGCGAGTGATCTTTGTCGAGCCGATCCAGCCCTGCAGAAATCCTGATTTCACCCGTGTCGGTGAACTTCACAGCATTCGCGAGCAGGTTAACCAGCACCTGGCGCAAACGTTTAGGATCGCCGCATACCCAGCGGGGCAAGTCGGCCGCAAAATCGCAATCGAGGGACAGCCCTTTTTGACTGGCCTGAACGGACATCATTGCGGCTACCTTGTTCAACAGGGCATCGAGGTCGAAGACAGTTTGCTCCAGCACCATCTTGTGAGCCTCGATCTTTGAAAGGTCCAGGATGTTATCGATGATGGCCAGGAGCGCTTCGCCGCTCGCCCTCGATACATCAATGTATCGCTGCTGCTGCGGAGAAACATCGGTGAGCGTCAGAAGCTCGAGCATGCCGAGAACCCCGTTCATCGGCGTCCGGATTTCGTGGCTCATGTGGGCGAGAAACCGGCTCTTGGCCTGGTTGGCCGCCTCGGCCGCCTGTTTCGCGGCGAGCAGGTCTTGCTCGGCCCGCTTTCGCTTCGTGATGTCATAGTGCCAAACCACGGCCCAGGCAGCCCCGTCGATAACAAATCTCGAAACTCTGCCAAGGAACCAGCGCTCCTGATCGGGCGAGTTGCACGGGTACTCGAGAGAAAAATCGGGACTGTCGCCTCGAAGAACGCTGCGTATCGCCGCGGCAAACTCCGCCGCTTGCTTAGCATCCGGCCCCACCACCCGGTCGCAGACGGCGAGGTAATTGGCGCCTTCACAGAACTGGGCAGGGCTTTGACGAAAAGCCGTAGACTTGTTGGCTTCGGCGAATTGCTGCCAGGCTCGGTTGACGGCGATAATCGTACCGGTCTCGTCCAGAACACAGAGATGCGCGCCGATGGCATCGATCGTCGATTGCGCAAACTGCTGCGCCGTCCGGAGCGCGTGTGCCGCCCGGCGCCGCCCGGTAACGTCCGTCGAAATTCCCACCGTGCAGCGCCGGCCGTTCAATTCGTAGGTCCCTATGGCGTGGTCGTGAACCCAGATGTAGGACCGGTCTCGGGTATGTACTCGAAATTCCAGATCGTAAGGGCGCCCCTCCCGAAACAGGGCTTCGTATGCCGCGCGGGCTCGGGCCGCATCGTCCGGGTGGACCAAATCGAAGAACCGCACACCGTTCGTAAGCAGGGTCTGGGCGTCAAACCCGTAGACCATCTTGCTGCTTTCGCTCACGTAGATAGTCCTGCCGGCTTCGTCGGCTGTCCATACCACTGCAGGAAGCCGCTCGAAAAGCTGTGCGCAACGAAGCTCGTTTCCGTACTGACACGAGGCAATCTCAGGTGGGGCTTTGCGCCGCCGGCCAAGCGCCCGCGTTGTTCGGGCGCGCAATTCCCTAAGCCAGGCTAAGCCTCGATACATGTGGCAATACTGTAGTGTGTCTTCAGGTCGTTTTTTCGCTATTTTTCGGGAGAATATCTGTCGATCATTGCATTAGCGCTGAATACGGTTATGCGACTGCTCTCCGTTCCACTCGCGTTATCTGCGCTGCTGCTATACAGTTGCAGTTCTGAACCAGCCATCAAGGACGCCATCGAAGTTGTGAAGGCGGGAACATTGCCGTCCCATCAGAGCCAGGCAATCGGCAGTGCTTTTGATGCGGCATTCCCAGAGGGCAAATGGACGACTTATGAGACCTCGGCGTTGGCGGGTATGGGAATGACCGTGGTTCAATTCGACGCCACTGTAGATTCCGGCGTTCTCGTGCGGGCCGGCATTCGTGATCCCGCCGCGCCTTCCGGCCCCGTTCCGATCCAGTTTCAATTCCTGTTCTCGGATAACAAGACCTTTGGCCTTTCGTACGTAGGAGTGCCGGAGCAGATCACCTCAGAGCCGCAGATCAAATCAATCCTGGCGTTTGTCTACCACAGGTTGTGAGCTAAGGCGGGCAGGCATCAGCACCGACTTCAACCAAGCCTGCTAGGATCCGTGCAACTTGACCGCGGGGTCTACACGCGCGGCCCGCCACGCAGGCACAATCGTAGCTGCGGTCGTCACTATCGCAACAACACCAATCGCTAACGAAGCCACGGTAGCGCTTTGCGGCGACACCCCGAAAACAAGGTGCGCGAGATAGCGCGACGCGGCCCACGCACCGATCAATCCCACGCCCGCCCCCCAAGCTGCCAGCCGTGCCGCATGCGAGCCGATCAGGCTCAGCACCGACGAACGGGTCGCCCCAATCGCCATGCGAACCGCGATCTCGGTTTCCCGCGAAGCCACCCAACAACTCAGGACACCATAAGCGCCCACCGCGGCCAGAACAATTGCCAGTGCCGCAAAAAGCGCCAGGAGCCGGGCGCCGAACCGCCGCCGGTCCAGTGACTCCGCCAGAAGCGATTCACTGGAGCGCAGACTCCGGATCGGAAGGTCCCGGTCGATCGCATGAACACGTGCCCGGACGGCCGGAATCAGCAACTCGGGATCCGGCTGGGTGCGAATCATTACCGCCATGGAGCTCCCGATAACCTGCGTCGTCGGAGTGAAGACGTGAGGAGCCACTTCCGTATCTAACCCCAACTGACTGACATTTCCGACCACCCCCACAATTTCCAACACGGCGCCATCGCGATACGGACCACCCACCTTGATTTGTGTTCCCACAGCGGTCCTATTCGGCCACCACGTGCGCGCCAGCTTCTCGTTCACAATCGCGACCTGCACTCCTTTTGCGACGTCGCGGGACGTGAACGGCCGCCCTTGCAGAAGCGGTGTTCCCACAGACCGGAAGTAGTCGCTGTCCGCCGAATCGAACAGCGCCAGCGGCTCGTCGCCTTTAGCCGGTACCGGCTTCCCTGGGACCGAGTAGAACCAGTCGCCGCAATCCCCGCCCGCCGGACGGCAGCTCACAAGGCCGACTTCGCTCACGCCCGGGAGTGCTCTCAATTCCTGCTCGAGGTTGGAATAAAATGCTCGAATCGCGTCATCGCCTGCATAAAGCGTGGGCGGCAGCGACAGCTCCAGCGCCAGAAGATGATCGGGCCGGAAACCAGGGTCACGATTCTGCGCGGCGGCGAGGCTTCGAATCAGAAGTCCGGCGGCAAATGCCAGCGCCAAAGTGATCGCGATTTCCGCACTCACGAGGGCGTTGCGGAACAACTGCCGGGAACGTCGGTCGGTGCTCGATCTCGAACCTTGATTCAAGCCATTAGGACCACGCCGGCGCACCGCGTGGAAGGCCGGTCCGACACCAGCGATCAAACCCGTGAAGAGCGTCACCGCCAGCGCGAACAGCAGGACGCGCGAATCCAGTGTGGCAGCTGCCACGCGGGCAAGGCCGGGCGGCCGCGATGCAACGAGCATGCGGAGTCCCCAATACGCTAGCGCCACGCCCGCCAGCCCGCCAACACCTACCAGCACCAGGCTCTCGGTGAGCAACTGCCGCGCAATGCGATTCGCCGCCGCTCCCAGCGCGACCCGGATCGAAATCTCCTGTATCCGAACCGATCCCCGCGCGAGCAGCAGGTTCGCGACATTGGCGCACGCGATAAGCAAAACCAGGCAAGCCGCGCCCATCAAAACGAGTAAAGTGGGGCGGATACCGCTGCTCATGATGTCATTCAGGAAAATAGCCGCGGAGCGGTGAGTGGATTCGGGTCCCGGATCCGTAACCGCGAGCCGCTGCATAATTCCGTCCAGGTCCTTGCGAGCGTCCGCAAGAGTGACGCCCGGGCGCAGACGCCCCAGTACGTGCAGCGAGCCATGTTGCGCACGGTTGTGGATCGTGCCGAAAACGGGCCCGGCGGGTATGTAAAGGTCCGCCTTGCCATAAAACTGAAAATGCGGTGCCGCGACGCCAATCACTTCGAAGGCTTTCCCGTTGATCGCGAGCGTCGACCCCACCAGCTTTCGCTCCGAGCTGAAGTTGTTCCGCCAGAAGTCGTAGGCCAGGACCGTGACAAGAGGCGCCCCCGGCTTGTCGTCATCCGCATTCGGCAGGCGGCCAAACAAGGGCCGCACACCCAACAACGGAAAGAATTCGCTGGTGACGCGCCCCGCACGGACGAGAACCGGCTCGCCATGCCCGGTGACGGTGACGCCAGGAAAATCGTAAGCCGACATGGTTTCGAAGGTGCGATTATCCGCGAGCCAATCCTTGTAATTCACCCAAGTCACGGCGATCCCCGACCCCTTTGGAAACGACTCTCCCAGCCACACCAGCCGCTCAGAATCGGGATAAGGCAGCGGGTTGAGCAGGACGGAATTCACGACGCTAAAAATCGCAGTGTTGGCGCCGATTCCCAGTGCGAGTGTCAGGATCAATATCAACGACGACGCCGGGGATTTCCGGACACAGCGCAAACAATAGCGGGCATCTTGAAGCAGCGCTTCGAACCAGGCAAACCGCCAGGATTCATATACGCTCTCACGAGCGAGGGCGCGGTTCCCGAATTTCATGCCGGCCGCGCGGCGGGCCTCTTCGGGCGGCAGGCCTGCTTTGATATTCTCCTCGACTTCGAAGTCAAAGTGGGCTCCCATCTCCTCGTCCAATTCCGACGGACTATACCCAGGACGGAAGAATGCGAGTAGTTTTGACCACATCCGTCTCATGCCTTCAGGCCTCCTCCGTCGAGAGCAGCCGGGACATGGCATCCGAGAAACGCTGCCATCGCGAGGTCGCGTGTACCACCTGCTTGCGGCCCGCCGTAGTGAGCGAGTAATAACGAGCGCGCCGTCCATTTGGCGATGTATCCCAGTGGGACTCAATCCAGCCCCGTTGCAGCAGCCGCTGAAGGGCGGGATAGAGAGAGCCATGCTCCACCACGAAGTCATTCGCGGAAGAGCCCTCGATCCACTGGGCGATCCCATGGGCATGCATGGGCCCAAACTTGAGCCTTTGAAGAACAAGAACATCCAGTGTTCCCTGCAGGAATTCGAGGCGGGTCTCAGGTAGATTCTCTGGGGTAGACATCCTGGAGTAAATCATGCCCGATGGCGGTCTTTCTGTCAAGACTCACCGCTCCTTACAATGCTTTACAAATTGGACGGAAACAAGTTCTGCGGGCTGGAGTCCCCTTCGCTGAACACCCAGGGATATTGCTAGCTAGCACACCGAGACCGTATGCCGTGTGAAGGAACCCAACCCGCGCGAGAGGAAAGTTGCGAAGTGAAGGATCGTTTACTACGTGAATACACAACCGCAACTGCCGACTATAGCCGCGCCGTTCAGGTGCTCCAGCGCAGGCTGGGGGTGCTGTCGAAGACGGAATACGAACGTCTTCGCGAATTCAGTGAAACTGCCCGCACGAAGTCGGAAAGCGCCCGCCTGGCGCTGGACGCCCACGTACGGAATCACGGCTGCTGACCTCTACATCGACTTCACCGGGAAGGCACAGGCGAAACCGCCCGCGCCACCTAGAGGCGCTCTGTCCGTTCGTCAATATCTCTCATGAAGACTGCAATCAACTCGTTTTCAAATTCGACATCTACGAGACCCGATTGCAGGACAGGTCCCCGAATCGAGATCTTTGCATTGCCGGGAATAGTGATGAGCCGACACCCACCGTCGTCTCCTTGCTTGATACCAATGAAGGAAGAAATTACACGATAACCCGCGGCCATAACGGTTAATCCTCGAACACTGTCTTGTCTCGTACATCCGTTTGTCCTTCAACGGGGTGACCGTGGCACGCGGTCTCCCCCGGCGAATCGTGCCGCGAAAGTTATTGCAATCGGCGTGCCGCTTGGCGTTTTAGGATTCCTTAGGGAGATAGCTGTATTGTGAAGAGCGGCGCCAGACGAGGTAAACAACCGCGCCCATCGCAATAAGCGCCAGGGCGGTGATCGAGGTCTTAGGAGACGCCAACAGGCTTGCCACCACGTACCACAATGCAGCGGCGAGAAAGAGTAAAGGGGTTACGGGATAACCCCACATACGATAAGGCCGAAATCTCTCGGATTGTGTGTGTCGCAGCCGCATCAATGCGGAAATGACCGCAAGGTAAAACACGAATTCGCAGAAGACAGCATAGGTGATGAGCAGTTCGTAAGACCCGGAGATCGCCAGCACGGCTGTCCAAACGCCTTCGGCCACTGTCGCCGCGGAAGGGGTGCGGAACCGGGGATGCACTTCCCCCAAACGCGCGAAGAACAGACGGTCGCGAGCCTGGGCAAATACCAGGCGCGGCATCACCAGGACTCCGCCGTTGATGGAACCCAGAATCGACACCAGAATGGTGACAGAGATTATGGCGGCGCCGGCAGAGCCCAGCGTTCGGTCGGCCACCAGGCTTCCCGGACGCTCCGACGCGGCGATTTCCGCCGCCGGAAGTACGTGCAGGTAGGCCCAATTCACCGACAGATAGGCCGCCATGATGAGACCGACTCCGAGCGCCAGCCCAAGCGGGACATTCCGCTGCGGATTCCTGATTTCCCCTCCGATCGCTGTCATCAGGTTCCAACCGTCATAAGCCAGAAGGACCGCCGTCAGCGCCGCCGCGACCGGTGCCCACGATATTGGCGTGGATTCAGCAGCCGAGGTTGCGTGCACCGCCGGCACCCACAAAGCGCTGATCACGATCGCGGCGATTCCTCCCAGCTTTAAAATCGTGCAGGTGTTCTGAACCGCTGCTCCCAGCCGCACACCGCTGTAGTTGATGGCGGTCATCAGGAGGATAATTCCTCCGGACGCAGCTTTCGCGGCCAGCGGCGAAAGCGGAATGAAATGGCCCAGGTAAGCCGAGAATGCGACCGCCAGCGCCGCCATCATCGCGGGCAGCACGATGCCGCAGATAGTCCAGCCGCACAGGAACGCCATTCCCGGGCCGTAAGCCTCGCGCAGGAAAACGTATTGCCCGCCCGTGGCAGGAAACATGGCGCCGAGCTCGGCATAGGCCAACGCGCCGAAGAACGTGATGATTCCGCCAAGCACCCAAATCAGCATTGCGCCGCTGGTTGAAGGCACATGCCGTGCAATGATGCTGGGAACCACGAAGATGCCGCCGCCGATCACGATGCCGACAACGATCGACGCGGCGTCCCAGACGCCGAGCCGCCGCGGCAGGTCAGGTTGAAGAACTGGCGCACTCACGCGGTTAGTGCTTTGCAAGGGGTGCGATGACCGCGGAGAGCAGATCCGGCTTCGACGCGTCGCGCTCCAGGTGAGGATAACGTGGGCCGCCGTGATAATCGATGCGGTAGGTCTTGTAGTATTCTCCGTCTTTGATCAGCAGCTCCATGGGCTCGGAACGATGAGTTGCGGCTTCCACCGCATCCCGGAGAACCGTGGGATTGAACTGGCGCCCATCCACCGCGATGATCTTCTGCGCCGGTGCAAGGCCGGCACCCTTCGCCAGGCCATTGAACTTCACATCGCGAATAGATCCGTCTTCCATGACCACCAGGCCGAGAGAATAGCTGAGGTCAATCACCTTGCGATACTCTTCGTAGGCTTTCCACATATCCGACGGGGTGGCGTTGTACACAAGTTTCCAGCCGCCGTTTTGGATTCCGCCGAGCGGCGCGTGCGGGTCGGTCGAGTGCAAGCGCTGGTTTAGGAATCCGGCCCAATCATAAGGTTGGACGGCACTAAGCGCTGCGACGATATCTTCGAAATGATAGGGCTTCAGGGCCGGAGCGCCACCCGGACCGCCCAGGAAAGCCCGGCAAAAATCATTGAGCGACTTGCTGCCGTTGCTCAGCCGGCGAATCGTAACATCCGCGTCGAGCCAGATCAATGACCCCTCGGGGTAATAATCGACGCTGCGGCGATACTCCGCGTAATCATCGCGGGCCTCGTACAGTATCTGTGCTCCAATCGCCGTGTCCTCCAGCGGCCGCCAGGCGCGGCCCGCCTCCGTGTCCAGGTCCGCGGCCGTGCGCGCGAGTGCCTCGCGATAATCCGTGGGGCTCAACAGTCCACTACGCGGCGCCAGAATCTCGCCAAGATAATTGGTCAGTCCTTCGTAAACCCAAAGCAGGTCGCCCTTCATCGGCGATTCGTAATTCCCCGTGGCGAGTCCGGCGGGCCTCCGGAACTTCCCGTTCCAAGAGTGCGTAAACTCGTGCGGCAACAGCGAGGATGCCATTTTCCGAGGGGCGTCGTCGATTAGAGTCCGCTCCGCCACCCGGTCGTCGCTCGATTCATGATGCTCCAGTCCGAAATGCGCCACGTGATCGCTCAGTGTGAGCAGGAAGTGATAGTCGCGATAGTGGCGGGAACCGTACAGCGCTCCCGTCTCGAGCACCAGGTTCCTGTACTCCGCGACCAGTTCCTGGGGGATTTCTGCCGCGCGGTCGCTGTCGGCGGCGAGGTTCAGGTAATGCGGAATGCCGTCGGGAGAACCTAGGTCTATCGTCTTGTAATGCCGTCCCATCGAGATCGGCGAATCGATCAGCGTCGTCAGTGGGGCGGGTTTGAATTCGATTTCGTTGCCCGATTCATGCTGGATCGGCAGAGCGCTTCCGTAGCGCCAGGAGTCGGGAACACGCAGTGACGCGTGGTATTGGAGCTGATCCGGCGCGACGCCCTGTGGATAGAGCACCAGTTGATTCCAGTTCAGGACGGCGAGTTCGCTCGTGGTGGAACTGCCCGAGGTGTAGCCGCCGGTGTCGGGCGGGCTGATGAAATCGAACGCTACGTCGAGGATCGTTACGCCCGCTGGTACGTCCACGTGAAACGCAAACATATCCACGTTGTCGCGCTTCCACGGCAGGGACTGGCCGGAGGCTTGCACTTTCAATCCCACGAGGTCGCTGATCGGGCCCGACGGCATGTGCTCGCCGGGAATCCATTTCGGATAGAGCAACGTCATAGGACCCGGCTTCGCGGGAACGGTCATGCGGACATGAAATAGACGGCGCGGCGCGTCGGTCGCATCGACATGAAGCTGGTATTCCGTGGTTTGGGCAAGCATCGGAGCAGCGGCGAGCGCAGTCCACGCCAAAAAGCGAGACGAGAGCATGTAAGGCAGGATTACATCCTGCGCACCGGTTTGCAACCGGCGCTCGGCGGGTTTCAAACCGATCGCAGCCTAGAAACCTCCAAATGCGACAGGCTGTGGAAGGGTGAAGCAGCCGGTTCGCCTGTCCTGCCCGGCTTACTCGGCCCGCAATATCTGCATCGGATCCAGCCGAAGCACCCGACCGGTCGCCGTCCAAATTGCAGTAATCGCCACCACGGCGAGCAGCGCGGCTGCCGTCAGGCAGATTGCGTAATTCACATTCCCGGCACTCTCAATCAGGTGGACCAGCGATTTGCCCAGTGCGGCGGCTCCGGCAATCCCCGCAATCGTGCCGGCGAGAATGGGCAGCAGGCTTTGGCGCAAGAGGAGTAGCCGGACCTCGTGAGCGCGCGCGCCGGCCGCCAGTCGAACGCCTAACTCGTGGGTGCGCTGGGTTACCGAATAGGAAGCAACCCCGTAGATTCCGATCAGCGCGAGAAGGAGAGCGAAGACTCCGAAAAAGAGCACCGCAGTGGTGTAGAAGCGCGGGCGAGCGAGTTTCTCACGAAGACGGTCCTCCAGGGTGCCGATCCCGAAGAGCGGCACGTTGCGGTCGATGGATTGAATCGCGTCGCGGCAAACCGGCAGGTAGTCTTCAGCATGACCATGCACCCTGGCGACGAACGTCATGAAAGGAACCGGCAACTGCGCATATGGCGCGATCATCTGCGCAAACGGATCGTGGGCGGGCCCGGCCTGACGCACTGAGCGATATACCCCCACAATCTTCATTGGCTTTGGAGCCCCCCAACCCTGAGCGGAGATCTGCCTGCCGAGCGTGCTCTGAATGCCGCCAAGAGCCTGCGCCAGGGTGTCATTAATCAGGATCACCGGTTCCGAGCCGGCCGAATCCCGTGGTTCGAGATCGCGGCCCGCGAGGATGTTCACACCCAAAGTGCTCAAATACCCGGGACCTCCGACAAGAAACTGCGTCAGCGGAAATTCACGCGCCGAGTTGAACTTGAAGCGTCCCAGTGAATAGAATCGCCCGCCCAAAGGAAGCTGCGAGATAATTCCCGCAGACTCGACGCCAGGCACGGCGCGCAGCCTTTCCATCGCATCGTGGTAGTAGGCAATCGTACGCTCCCGAGAGGCTTCGGTGGAATGCGGAAGCGACACGCTGAGGGAAACCACACCGCCAGCCTTGAATCCGAGATCGGTCCCCAGCAGCGTTAGGAACGCGCGCCCCAAGACAATCGAGCCGGCCAGCAGCACCAGGGTGAAGGTCACCTGCGCGGCGATCAGGATCTGCCGGAGACGGCTGGCGCCGGACGAAGAGCCTCTGCCGAGCCGGAGTTCGTCGCTGGGTTGCAGGCGGCTCGCGAGGTATGCGGGAAAGACGCCAAAGAGCAGACCGGTCACGATCGCCAGGCCGGCGGCGAACCCGAACACCCGGACATCCAGGATCGAATACTGCTGCGCGCTGAGTTGCGCAGGTTGGAACATCGCGGCCAGGGCGGTCGCCCAGCGGGCGATCAATAATCCGGCAGCGGTGGCGATCACGGACAACAGTATGCATTCTGTAATGAGCTGCTGCACCAGTCGGCTGCGGCTGGCGCCGAGCGCGGCGCGAATGACCATTTCCTTGCGGCGCTCAGAAATACGCGCGAGCAACAGGTTGGCCACGTTGGCGCAAGCGATGAGCAGAACAAAAACGACGGCGCCCAACAACACAAACGACGCCTGGCCAACCGATCCCGCGAGCTGCTGCCGCATGGAGACGAGCGCAAGTGTATTCGCCGATTTTGATCCGAAGCTTTGGCAGCGGCCGGCGCAGACCCGTTCCACGTTCGCGCGGTACATGCTCTGGGCTTGCGACATCGTGACGCCTGGCTTCAACCTTCCGACGATTCGCCAGTAGATTCCTTCGTACTTCTCCAGCTTGTCGATATCGAAGGTAGTCGGGGTCCAGACGGCGGTTTTGTCGGGAAAGTCCATTCCCGGGTTGGCCACACCGATGATGGTTATGGGTGTCCCGTTGATGTGAACGGTTGAACCCAGGATGCGCGGATCGCCCCCGTACACCTGCTCCCACAAAGCGTGACTGATGACGGCGACCCCATCTTTTCCCGGAAGATCCTCATCCGGCAGGAACGAGCGCCCGAACATGACATCGGAGCCAAGGGTTTGAAAGAAGTTCGCTGACGTTTCCGTGACTTTGGCCCGAACCGGATCATGCCGGGTCACCAGGTTCATGTCGCTGAAGTTGAAAAGCATTGCGTCCTCGAGATAGGCGCGATCCCAGTCCGCGTCGAAGAGCTTGTGCGACTTGTACGAGCCGCCCGGGAATCCGTCCAAAAGGACAATGCGCTCCGGCGTTCGGAACGGAAGCGACTTAAGTAGAAGCGCGTTGACGACGCTGAACACGCCGGTGGTGGCGCCAATGCTCATCGCGAGCGCTGCCAGGATCAGCCCGGTGACGAGCGGGCGCTTGGCGTAGAGTCGCACGCTGTGGCGGAGATCGCGGCTCAGCTCGCGCGCCATTTCCACGGGAATCGACACGCCGAGGTCGGCCAGGATGCGCGCCCAGAAAAGGAGACCGCCGCCGGATTCGAGGTGCTCGTCACGAAAGTCCCGCTCGAGCACCGCGGCGTATTCTTCGCGAAACCGGGCCGGGTACAGCTTCAAGAACGCACGATACAGCTTTACTGGGTTGTTCATGGGGGGCCTCTGGTTTGTCGTCAGGCGTTTTGGCGAAAGCCGAACCTCTCGGCGGCGAGGTCGACCAGTTCCTGCATCCGGGCGGCTTCTGCCCGCACCACTTGCCGGCCGAGTGGTGTGATGCGGTAATAGCGGCGCCTTTCATCGTCGAGGTGTGGATCGGGCCGTTCTTCGGATTCCTCGATCAGACCCTGTTCCAGCATCTTGTTAATCGCTCCATAGAGCGCGCCTGGGGCCGGTTTCAGCTTGCCGTGGGTGCGGCTGACGATTTCGCGTTTCAGGGCGTAACCATGGCGCTCGCCTTCGCTCAAACCGAGCAGAAGGTGGAAAGCAATGGTCGGGAGGGGGAGGATCGCGGCTATGGACGATTGCTCTTGATGGGTCATACTAGTCTCTACATGGACTAGTATACTCAGATTGGACATCTATGCAAGTGGGTTTTGCATATCCGTTCGTTGGTGCCGATCCAGTTCTCGTCGCCTTTCCTGCCCGACGCGTCGCGTCTAATACTTTCACGAATATGAAACTCTTTCGATCTGTCTGCGCTCCCTCTTAGCAAGAAATGGCCCCGATCCGGAGCGGAACAATGGTACACTTCTTATTCCGTATTCCATGCTGTTCATTCCGTTTTTCAACCGCCGTGTTCTTGTTTATGCACTCCTTGGTTGGGCAATAGTTTGGTGTGAAGTTCCCAGAAGCACAGTCCCAATTAAGAATGAAATTGCCACCGACCTTTTCTTTGTTCCACTGACACCTTGCCGGGTCGCCGATACGCGTTTCGGCAGCGCGCCATTGGGAGTACCAGCGATGGCCAGCAACACAACGCGAACTTTTCCAGTGCTGAGTAGTTCTTGTGGTGTTCCCGCGGCCGCGCAAGCATACGCGCTCAATATAACCGTTGTGCCTCATCAGACTCTCGGCTATTTGACGTTGTGGCCGACAGGTCAGCCTCAGCCACTGGTGTCGACCCTGAATTCGCTCGATGGCCGAATTGTGGCGAATGCGGCAATCGTTCCAGCAGGTACAAATGGCTCTGTGAACGTCTATGTCTCCGATACTACGGACGTCATCATCGATATCAATGGCTATTTCACAAGTTCGGCAGGATCGCAGGGGCTCTCGTTTTATTCGCTGACGCCGTGCCGCATCGTGGATACACGTGGACCCAGCGGGCAATTCGGCGGGCCGATTATCGGCGCTGGAGCACAACGGACGTTCAACGTCCCCCAAGGACCTTGCACGGTCCCCAGCGGAGTGCAAGCCTATTCGCTGAATGCTACCGTCGTCCCCCCTGGACAACTCGGATACCTGAGTTTGTGGCCGTCCGCCCAGCCTCAACCGCTCGTGTCGACCCTGAACTCGCCACAAGGGGCCGTGGTGGCAAATGCCGCGATTGTTCCCGCCGGAACGGGCGGAGGCGTGAGCGCCTTTGTGACGGACCAAACCCAATTGATTCTCGATCTGGACGGATACTTCGCCCCTCCGGGAGGCGCGTTTGGAACCGCGTTTCATATCGTGACGCCGTGTCGTGTGGCAGACACGCGCGGAGCAACAGGCGCGTTCGGTGGACCTTTCATGACCGGCGGTTCAGCACGAACGTTCGAGATTCCGCAAAGCACCTGTGGAATTCCAGCGGGAGCCGTGGCTTATTCACTGAACATTACGGCGGTTCCGCGCGGCCCTCTCAATTATCTGAGCGCTTGGGCCGAAAACCGCATTATGCCGTTGGTTTCGACACTGAACTCGGGAGATGGCCGGATTGTGGCGAATGCGGCTATCGTGCCGGCTGGAACGAACAACGGAATCAGCTTGTTCGTAACCAACGACACGGATGTCGTAATCGATATCAACGGGTACTTCACGCTTCCCGCCTCTTCATCTTTCACAGTGAACGCAGTCTATCCGGCAGACCAATCCACCGGCGTCGACCCCAACTCCGGCGTGGTCCTCACAATGAGTCAGCCGGTGGATCCGTCTTATGTGAACAGCGGAAATGTTCAACTTAATGACGGAAACTCAAATGTCAGTGGAACGGTCAGCGTGTCCGACGATGGGCTGTACATCGTTTTTGTGCCCAACACCCCGCTCATCACGAGACGCTGCACCTTGCAGGTGAGTGGAGTTCGATCGGCCTTGAATTCCTTTACGGCGCCGCCGTTCACAAGTACATTTACGACCAACAGCGGGTCGTCATCTCCGGTTGTCGCCTCGATTAGTCCGAATACCGGCGCCACCGTGCCGACCAATGTACAAGTCTTTATTCAATCGCCACGCCGATTGAATCCCGCTTCGCTGACCAGCCAGAACACGTACTTTCAGAACGGCGGCGGTCACGCTCCGGCCGCGGTCAAATTCTCCCCTGACGGTCTGTCCGTAAGTATCACGCCGCAACGCCCGCTGTCCGCTGGCGCATCTTACTTCCTCGTGTCCCCATTAGTGGACATTGTGAAGCTGTTCGTTCCCACAAATCTCTTTTTCACGACATCTTTCAATACACAAACGCAAGGACCAGCGGTGGTTTCGACGAGTCCGCAGGCCGGAGCATCCGGCATTCCTCTCAACACTGCGCCGACCATCCTGTTTAGCGCACCAATCCGAGCGAGCAGCGCCTCCGCCGGGATTCAATTTACGTCAGGAGGCAATCCGGTCTCCGCTACGATATCGGTGAACAACGCAGGAACACTGGTGACGATAACGCCGGCGGCATTGCTGAGCCCGAATACGGCCTACAGTATTTCCGTTTCATCGACGGTTGCCGATCTGGCTGGGAATTCACTGCAGAGCCCTGTGCTTGCCGGCTTCACCACGGGGACCGCACCTGATCTTACCGCTGCCAGTGTCATAGCAGTCAATCCTGCGAACGATTCCTTCGCTCCGACCAATGTTGCAATTCAGGTGCTTCTCAGCAAACCGGTAGACCACAATTCGGTGACCGCGACGACGCTCGCGCTGGCGGATTCAAACCAGCAAAACGTGCACGGTACCGTTCAGATTTCTCCGAATGACTTGGTGTTGTCGTTCGTACCGCAAGCCCCGCTGAAGGCATTAACGAGCTACTCGCTGATGATTGGAAGTCTCACCGATTTGAGTGGTGTGCGCTTTCAAAGCCCTGGATTTGTGGCCTTCGAGACCAATTCGGGTCCGGATACCACAACACCGTCGGTTGTATCCGTCAGCCCTCCCCCGGGCTCGAGTGGAATCCCAAGTAACGCTCGGGTGAATGTGCGTTTCAATAAATCAATTGATCCAGTCACCGTAACGGCAGCCTCACTGAGGCTGTTAATGGGTTCCACCCCTGTGCCTTCATCGCTTATCCTGGCGGACAACCTGGTAATTCTGAGACCATTAACGTCCCTGCAACCTTCTACGGTTTATACCCTTCAAGGTGCAGGCATCACGGATGTCGCAGGAAATCCGCTGGGGGCCCTTACAAGCAGTTTCACGACTGCCGTCTCGGCGGTTGACGACAATACTTTTCCGACGCTTGTTTCCGTGGCCCCAGCCGACAGGTCCACGGGTGTTGCTGTCAATACACCGGTTCAGATTACGTTCAATAAGCCGATCGATCCCACAACGTCTCCGGCAATTGCGACCTCCGGCGTGATTCTGGCGGGGACGACGGTTGTGTCAGGGCCGGTGGTGACCTTCACTCCACAGGCTCCCTGGCCCGGCAATGCGCAAATCACAGTGAGTACGGGATCGATTGCCGATTACGTGGGCCATTCGGTTAACTTTTCCACATTGTTTACCAGCGCCCCTGCTAACGACACTTCGCCCCCGGTAGTGACATCGGTGACACCTTCTGATGGGGCTGTGGGAGTTACCTCAACCATCATCACCTTGACATTTTCCAAGGCTCTGAATCCCGCGACAATAAGCGGAAGCACGATCCTTCTGTTCAACGGAAATGTGCTTCTCCAGCCCCTGATCGAGCGTTCAGCCGATAGTAAGTCACTGACGATGAGTCTGTTCAACCTGCCTGCGCCGGCGACGCTGACCGTTTTAGCGACGCACGGTCTGACAGACCTGGTGGGCAATCCCCTTACTGATTTTCGCAGTCAGTTTTCGACTGTCGTCCTGGACGCTTCCTTACCGGCTGTTGTTACTCAACGTCCAGGACCCGGAGCGACACAGATACCGGCCGATACAGCGATCACTCTTGTCTTCAGCAAGCCCGTCGATGCTACGAGTCTGAGCAACTCTTTACATGTGACCGATGATGGGCTCCTCGTTCCAGGCTCGGTCAGCATAACGGAAGGGGGACAAGCGGTCGTTTTCACCCCGGCAAACCCCTTTTCGCCCGGCTCTGTCGTTACGGCGTTCTACGGAGGAATGAACAGCTCGTTTACGATAGCCGGCGGCGGAGTTGTGAGTTTCCATCTCGATATGTCGAGCCCCGCCGGACAGTCGACAATTCCCACGAACGCCGTTTTCGATCTCAAGTTTAATCTGGCCGTTGATCCCTCCACGGTGAACAGCTCAACTATTGAGTTGGTGAGAGGTGGGACCACTAACGTGCCGGCCACGGTGACATTGCGTTCTCCGAATGTGGTGCGCCTGACGCCCAGTTCCCCGTTGACGCCGAACGCTATGTATTTTATATCGGTGACGAACGGGCTCCGCAGCGTACAGGGGCTTGCCGGCGCCAATGCCGGGGTCCAATACACAACGCAAGCTGGCCCTGATATGCTGGCGCCTGCTGTGACAAGCGTCGCGCCCACGGCTAACTTCAAAAACGCGGGAACGAACTATCTGAGCCGAGTGTTGTTCAACAAGCCGATTGACCCTGCCTCGCTCGATACCGGGGTTGTGACGCTCACTGCCGGAGGCGTTCCAATTGGGGCGAGTCTAAGCGTCGGACTCTATGGACAATCTCTGACGATTACCCCCAACACCCTGCTTCCAGACTCGGCGTCAATTATGGTTTCTGTCACTGGTCTCGAGGATATGGTGGGAAATTCATTTCCCGCCGCGAACCTGGCGTTCACGACCGGTGCCGGAGTGGATACGACCGTCCCCTTAGTCATCGCAACAAGCATTGGCAACGCAGAAACTGACGTCCCGGTCAACAGCGTAATTTCGGTCCTTTTCAGCAAGCCGATGGACGGCGCCAGCTTTAATGCCGGCACTTGTCCAGTAACTGCATTTCCTAATCAGCCCGTGGCAGGAAGCTACTCTTTCAGCTCCGACCTGCGTGTCTTCACATTCACTCCTTCTTCGCCCTACCCGGTGTTTTCGAACATACAGATGAATTGTATTGGCCTCCAGGACCTCGGCGGCAATCAACTCTTTTCAACGTTCTATCTGCAGTTTGAGACGTCGTTCAGCAATGACTCGACCCCGCCCACCGTAGTCGCAATAAGTCCGGACAATGGCCTGAACACCGCGCCGATCAACTCTGTTTTGCAGATCCTATTCAGTGAACCGGTGCAGGGCAGTAGCCTCGCAGGGATTTCGCTGTCTACCTCCGCAGGTCCCGTGTCTGCAAGTGCGGCGCTCTCATCTCCCACGATTGTTACGTTGTCTCCCACGGCTTTGCTCAACGCGAACACCACCTACACCATTACAGTCACAGGAGTCCGCGATCTTGGCGGCAACACGATGGCTGGTTCCGCGAACAGTACCTTCACGACGGGTAGCAACGTTGACTTAAAGAATCCAGTCATAACCGGCAGCGTTGGCAGTTCCGCATCCAACGTTCCGACGAATGCGCCGCTCCGTTTCATGTTCAGCGAGCGGATAAATCGGATATCATTTCTTTCTTCGTTTCATTCGGCATCTGTAGCAATCAACGTCAACCAGCCTGCGAGTTTGACAGTCAGCTCCGACGGTCAGCTCGCGACCGCAACGTTCGGCAACCTTGCCCCAAATACGCCTTATTCCTACGCATTCACGATCAGCGATTTGGCCGGTAATAATACAGAACTCAGTGAGGCATTCAATACCGGAGCAGGACCTGACACCCCTTCATTCTCAGTGCTGGCCACGAGTCCATCCAACGGATTGACGGGAGTGCCTGTGAACACCCTCATCCTGGCACAGTTCTCGAAGATTTTCGACCAAACGACGCTGCCATCGGCGTCAGTAGTGGTAACAGGCGGCGGTAATCCCATACCTGGAGCCGTCACCTTAGCTGCCTACGATACGGTTCGATTTGCTCCAACCGACTTATTGCAGCCCGGCACAACCTACACGGTGCAAATCAGCGGTATCAGCGATTTGACGGGACACGCGCTGACGCCAAAGACATTTTCGTTTTCAACCGCTCCGACGGCGACACCCGATCACACAATTCCAAGTGCTACCGCCATCAACCCTCCTGATGGCGCATCAGGCGTAGCAGTGAACGCGGTTCTGTCGGTGACGTTTAGCGCGCCGCTCAGCCCGTTGCCCTTCGATAGCTCTGTCGGCCTGACGACTCTATCCGGCATTGCGATTCCCGGCGCCGTCAACTTCGCCGGCAGTACATTTACGTTTACACCGATCCGCCCGCTGCCTGGCAACACGACATTCAATTTCTTCGCCAATGTAACGGACGTCGCCGGTAATCCCGGCGCGTTCAACAGCAAGTTCACCACTGCGGCAAGTACCGATACTGTGCCGCCGGCGGTGATCGCGGTGACGCCTCTCGATGGCGCGACAGCGCAACCGTTAAACACCCAGGTAGTCCTAAAGTTTTCGGAATCGATCGATCCAGCAACCATTACGCCATCATCCGTCGCCCTTTTCAGCGGGATTAATAACCTGGGAGCTGAGGCTGCGCATTCAGCAGATGGAACTACGATTCTTCTCTCCTCGTTCGTGCTACCGAGTTCCACCACAATAACCGTTGTGGCAACTCACGATCTCACGGATCTGGCGGGCAACCACCTGTCGGACTTCACGAGCCGGTTTACAACGGGCACTTCACAAAGTGGCCAGACGGCGGTCGTTTCTCAGACGCCGGCTAACGGTGCCACTAACGTGCCCGCAACGACTCACGTCGTTCTGCAACTGAACGCTCCAATTATGGTTACTACATTGGCCGGAGCCCTTCACATAGTCCAAAACGGCGTTGTTATCAACGGTACGGTACAAACCCCCGATGCCCAGACGATCACGTTTACGCCCGGGAGTCCCTACAATTCCGGGGCTTTCGTGCAGGTCTATTTAGATTCGACGGCGCTCGATACAACTGGCTCTCCGGTTATGTTCTACGTCGGCAATTTCACCATCGCTGGAACATCCGGTACGAGTATGAAGATTCAGCGGGTGAATCCCAGTTCGCGGCTTCTCGCAACAAATTCCGTCTTGGAGTTTGAGTTCACCAGGGACCTCGACCCAGGCAGTGTCAATGCGGCAGACATCACCCTTCTAAGGGATGGCGACGCAATTCCGGCAACCGTAACGGCACGAACCTCACGCGTTGTCCGTTTGATTCCAACAGGGCCCATCGACAATGCTCAGTATGTCGTCCGTTTCAGTGAAGCATTGGGAGGACTGGAATTAGCCTTCACGGGTCGAGCCAGCCAGCCCGCTATTCCGGATGTGCAGTCGGTCGTTTCTTTAGCTTCTGGACACACTCGAATTCAATTCACCGCTCCCATTAACCCGCTAACCATCGATGGAAGCAGCGTTCAGTTGGTTGGTCCGGATGGAGCCATCATTCCGTGCAGCTACAGTTTTGGAGAAGGAGACGCATCGGTCGAATTGGCTCCGCTGATCGATCCTATACCGAGCGGATTGGCTGTGAGGATCGGCAAAGCGGTTGAAGGGGCGGATGGGCCGGCTCTCGGGGCGCGCTCGATTACGGTTAAATAACTCGGCAGCCCATGGCAGAAGTGTTTGAGAGGAGCATGTGGGGAATCCGGGGCAAGATGAACGCGATTCCGGGATGGTTCCGAACGGTGTTCCGGGATGATCTCGAACGGGATTCCGGGATGAAGGTGAACACCGGTTCCGGGATGAAGGCGAGCAATTTCAGACCGATCCCGGAATCGTGTTCACTTCGTCCTCGGGCCAACGGGTGTCGGGAAAAGCTTCGTAGCGTACGCCCTGGCGCAGAAGGCATGCCGCGTGGTTATTCCCCGCTGTACACCCGTGCTCAGTCGCTGTTTCGTGATTTCGCGATGGCGCGGGCAGATGGCAGCCTGCGCAGTTTGCTGGCCCGGCTCAGCCGCATCGATGGTCTGGTGATCGACGACTGGGCTATGGCGCCGTTTTCGGAACCAGAACGCCGCGACTTCTGGGAGATCTGCGAGGCTCGCTACTAGGTACGCTCGACGATTCTGAAATCGCCGCAACGCCGGGCGCGCACCGCCTCCCCCCAGCTTCCCTCGTCGTTTCCGCCCCGGTTTGGTGCTCGGATGCCTCGAATGACCTTTGGGCTGTCAGGAAAATAACTGATTAACGTTCAGTTGTACCGTCGTGCGGCGCATGGTACGGTAAGGCGTGCGGTTGGCGACGCTTTAGATTGAATCAATGTCCAACGAGCAAGTCTACGCGGACGGCTTGTTGAATCGAGCCCTTGATCCAGCAACGCAACCACCCGAAATCCGCGACTTCTTGCAGGCCGAGATTGACGTGCTCAACGACATCGTCGTGGAAGGGATGTCGATGATCGATGTGGGGTGCGGCACCGGACGCCATCTCGCCTTGCTGCGCAATCGTCTCCGAACCGGCGTAGGAGTGGACTACGAACACGCGTATGTCGTTGATGCTCGCCGTCGAGAGGGAGCGAGCCGGTTGCACTTCGTAACCGGAGACGCCACCTGCCTTCCCGTCCGGGCGCAGTTTGATCTCGCCGTCTGCATGACAAACACTTGGGGCACTATGAACGACCAAAGGGGCGTTCTCAACGAAATGCGGCGGTGCGTTCCTCAGCCGCGGATGAGACTGCTGTCCGTCTTTGCTGAAGCCTCCGTCGCGGCGAGACGCGAATGGTACCGGCGCTTGGGGCACACGGTCGCGCAGGAGTCGGCCGAGTATTTGATGACAGAGGGTGGGTTTCGGTCCGAACACTTCACCAAGGCGCGCCTGCAATCCCTCGTCGGAGACTGCACGATTCGTCCCTGTGCCGACATCGCGTACATCGTGACATTTTGATACGGCGCTTCTCGGGTTCGCATTCGGTCGACAACCACGCGAATGGCCAGCTCGTGCACTCGAATCGACGAACAGCCGGATTTATTGACCTGGAAGGATAACTGAAAAAGTATTACCGGGAGGAGACTCTCTCTTCAGCCTTGGGCGCGAGCACACTTCTGCTGCCCGATAAGGCCGTGGCCCCGGTAAGCGTGTCTCCCGTGTCTCCGCAGGGCCTTGCCTCCAGTTTTGCGGGAGCCAGTTTGGCGAGCGACTGAAGCTCGCTTTGAACTTGATTCGCGTGATCGAGTCTTGTAAGCTAAGAATTCTTGGTATGGGGCGCAAGGCACAAAAGAACGATTCATTGCCGGGCTCGCTGGACATGTTGATTCTGCGAACACTGTCGCTGCGCGACCTGCATGGATACGGCATAGTCCAGTTCATTCAACAATCGTCCGAGAATGAGCTCCTGGTCGAGGAGGGCTCTCTGTATCCCGCTCTCCAGCGGTTGGAGGTAAACGGCTGGATCGACGGCGTCTGGGGCGTGACGTCGAATAATCGGCGGGCAAGGATCTACAAGATCACAGCGGCTGGCCGCAGACAGCTGGCGGTTGAAACTCGAAAGTACGCCAAACTCACACTGGCGATCGCCCGTGTGATGGGAGCGGGGTGACGGACATGGTGAGCCGACGCCTGAGGTATTGGATGAAGAGCGCCAGACGTAGCGCGGCGCTGCGTGAAGAAATGGAGCTCCACCTCGCCGAAAAAGCCGCGGAACTCGAAGCTGACGGTATGACGGCGGAGCACGCACGGGCTGAAGCGCGCCGCCGATTTGGCAACGTCGGATTGAAGCAGGAAGAGTCGCGGGAGATTTGGATGACACGGTTTGCGTCGGAGCTTGGCCAGGATGTTCGCTATGGTTTGCGCATGCTGGTCAAGAAGCCCACATTCACGATCGTGGCTGTCCTGACGCTGGCTCTGGGCGTGGGAGCTAACACCGCCATTTTCAGCATTGTGGATGCCGTGTTGCTGCGTTCTCTGCCCTACCGCGATCCCGATCGTTTGGTACGAGTCTTCTTTAACGAGCCCGGCGTAGGATTGCGGGACGTTCGGTTTTCCAAGCCCGAACTGGATGACCTGCAGACGCGAGCGGGTGTATTTGAAGATGTCACCCCGATCTTTGAGGGTAGCGAGGATGTAACCGGCGCCGGACAGCCCGAGCGTGTCGAGGGGGTCAATGGCAGTTTCAGCTACTTTTCCATACTGGGTGTGACGCCGCAGCTTGGACGGTTGTTTGGTCCACAGGACTTTGTGCCTGGCTTCGCCTCAGAGGCCGTGATCAGCGATGGCCTATGGCATCGCGCCTACGGCGCCGATCCGAACATTGTCGGCCGTATCCTCCGGCTCGACAATGATCCCTTGACCATTATTGGGGTTCTGCCACGGGGATTCCGCCATCCTGGACCGACGGTTTCGGGCGACGTGGAGGTGTTTGGGGCCGCCGGATTCATCGGAGACCCCTTTCCCACGCCAATGCGTGGTACCCGGGTTCTGGGAAATGGAATCGGACGACTGAAGCCTGGCCTGACACTGGCGCAAGCTCAGGCGCGGCTCACTGCCATGGCTGCCCAATTACGCCACGACTTTCCCGGCGATTACCCGCCGCGGATGCAATGGACAATTGAGATTCAACCATTGCAAGAAACTTTGGTGGGGAATGTTCGACCGATGCTGCTGGTGTTGCTGGGTGCGGTAATCCTGATCGTCTTCATCGTATCGTTGAACATTGCCAATCTCCTCTTGGCGAGCGCTTCGGGGCGGCAACAAGAGATGGCGGTGCGGCTATCGCTGGGGGCGAGCCGCGGCCGCATGGTGCGCCAGATGCTGACCGAGTCCATGCTGCTGTCGCTCATCGGCGGCGCCGCGGGAATCGCAACCGCGGTGGGTACGTTGGGTTTCATCCTGCGGTTCGTGCCATCGAGCGTTCCCCGGCTCAACGAAGTAAGAATCGACTGGGTGGTGCTCACGTTCGCTTTTCTGGTTTCCATTCTCACGGGCCTAATGTTTGGACTTGTTCCAGCGTTTCACTCGGCAAAAGTCGCTCTCTCCTCGGCCATTCGCGAGGGCGGTCGAGGGTCCGGCTACAGCACAAAGACCGGCCGATTGCGGGATGTTCTGATCGTCTCTGAACTGGCATTTGCCGTCATACTCATGGTCGGAGCCGGCTTGCTGCTGCGTACGCTGCGGGATCTGTTGCAGGAAAATCCAGGCTTTAATCCAACACAAGTTGTCACGGCAAACATACAGCTTCCGAATCCCAACGAAAAAGAGACGGACCCGTATCTCGATGTTCCTCGCAGAGCCATCTTTAATCGTGAGTTGCTGCGGCGCATGAAGGCAATTCCGGGAGTGGAACTTGCCGCAATCACTTCAGCTCTACCGAGCACCAATACCAACCCCAACGCGGTCGGTGGCGTAGCGAACGAAGGCTTTGCGATTGAAGATAGGCCGGAAGATTCCCCGCGGGATCTGAGCGCCGAGAGAATTCGGATAAGCCCCGATTATTTTAAGGTGTTACAGACCTCGCTCCTACGCGGCCGCTCATTCACCGAGGGCGATGAAGACGGCAAACCGCTGGTGGCCATCGTTGATGAAAGCACCGCTCATAAGTATTGGCCAACCCGCGATCCGCTGGGCCGCCGAGTGCGGTTCAGACGAGACCCTACCAAGCCATGGACGACCATCGTGGGTATTGTTAAGGACATCAAAAGTGACGGTCTCGACATCGATGGCGTTCCCCACATCTACGTTTCAACCTATCAAGACTCCAACAAGCGACTGAGCGTCGTATTGCGGACGTCTCTGCCCGCAGCCTTGCTCGAACCACAGATTCGGCAAGAAATCCAGAGCATTGATCCCGGCTTGCCGGTATTCGGTGTTTCTTCTATGAACGACGTCCTGGATCGGTCACTGGCTTCACGCCGTTTTTCCGCCGACCTGGTGGGCGGATTTGCTGGACTGGCGGTGCTTCTGGCCTCCATTGGAATTTACGGCCTGTTGGCTTATATGGTCGGCCAAAGATCGCGCGACATCGGTATCCGCATGGCCCTGGGCGCGCAACGGAAGGACATTCTGAGAATGTTCTTACTCAAGGGGGTCGCGCTTGCTGGCGCGGGCGTCGTTGCCGGGTTGGTCTTTTCAGCATCCACTGCGTCCGTGATGGCAAGTTTGCTCTATGGGGTGCGGCCCCATGATCCGGCTGTGTTTCTGATCGTACCTCTACTTCTGTTTGCCGTTGCCGTTCTAGCCAGCTACCTTCCAGCCCGGCGCGCGACGAAAGTGGACCCGTTGTCTGCCTTGCGCGAGGCATGAACTCACCGGTTTACGGCCGGCCTTCAAATGACAGGAAATCTGCCCGTTATCGGCATCCTTCCTTCGCTGCGCTCCTCTTGACGAAGCCGAACACTTTGCCGGCGTCGCTACGCTCCGATGGTGCTCGGGATCATCCCGGAATGCCGTTCGGTTTCCCTTCGAAATAACGGGTGCGACTTCGCCGGATCCCCAGCATGCGCAGGCGAAACCGCCTGCGGCACCTTTATGGGTCAACAGGTTGCGAGCCAAGGTGGAGCGGGCATTCAGCCAGACTCCGCAAAACCGCCTGGCCCACCCTCGCGTTACCCTAAAGTTAGATGATCATTCGTAATCAGGACGCGCTGGAATACCATTCCACAGCGCCAGCCGGGAAATTGTCGGTTACACCGAGCAAGCCATGTCACACGCAACGCGATCTCAGCCTTGCGTACACTCCCGGCGTGGCAGTTCCTTGTCTTGAAATTGAGAAGCAGCCTGCGCTCGCCTATAAATACACGGGGAAAGGCAACCTCGTCGCGGTAGTCTCCAATGGCACGGCCGTGTTGGGACTGGGCAACATTGGCGCCCTGGCGGGGAAGCCGGTGATGGAAGGCAAGGGCGTGCTGTTTAAACGGTTCGCGGACATCGATGTCTTCGACCTCGAGCTCGACACCAAGGACCCCAAAGAAATCATCCGCACTTGCCAGATATTAGAGCCGACGTTTGGCGGCATTAACCTGGAAGATATCAAAGCTCCTGACTGCTTCGAGGTCGAGGAGGAGCTTCGCCGCACCATGAAGATCCCGGTGTTCCATGACGATCAGCATGGAACCGCGATCATTTCAGGCGCGGCCCTGATTAACTCACTAATTCTGGTCAATAAGAAGATAGAAGAAGTGCGGGTGGTTTTCAATGGCGCCGGCGCCAGCGCTATTTCCTGCGCCGAACACGCCATTCACCTCGGCGTGCGTCGCGAGAACATCCTGATGTGCGACTCCCATGGAGTGATCTTCAAAGGCCGCACAGAAGGCATGAATCGGTATAAGGAACGTTTCGCGGCGGACACCACGCAGCGCACGCTCATCGAGGCGATGGACGGCGCCGATGTTATCTTCGGCCTGTCAGTCGCCGGCGCGGTATCGCCTGAAATGCTGAAGAAAATGGCCGACCGGCCAATCATCTTCGCACTCGCGAATCCCGACCCCGAGATTCCCTACGACGTTGCCCTGGCCACCCGGCCGGACGCCATCGTCGCCACGGGACGTTCGGATTACCCAAACCAGGTGAACAACGTTCTCGGATTCCCGTTCATCTTCCGCGGTGCGCTCGACGTCCGCGCCACCCAAATCAACGAGGCCATGAAGCTGGCCGCCACGCTCGCGCTCGCCGAACTGGCGCGCGAAGATGTGCCGGATTCGGTGCGGCGGACCTACGGCCTCGACTACCTGGAGTTCGGGCCGGAATACATCATTCCCAAGCCCTTCGATCCACGCGTTCTGGTGCGCGAGGCATCGGCCGTCGCTAAAGCCGCCATGGACAGCGGCGTGGCGCAGGAGCCGGTCAATCTCGACGAATACCGGGAGGTTCTGGAGCGACGCCTCGGCAAAGTGCAGGGCGTCATGCGCATCATGATCCACAAGGCGCAGCGGCAGCCAAAGCGTGTCGTTTTCCCGGAAGGCGAAGAACCTAAGATCCTCCGCGCCTGCCAGGTGCTGGTGGACGAGAAGATCGCGATTCCGATTCTGCTCGGGAACGAGATCGTCGTACGGCAAAAGATCGCCGATCTTCATCTCAGCCTGAATCCCGAGTCAGTCACCATCGTCGATCCCGTTAAGTGTTCGCGACGCTCGGGTTACGCCGACGAGTTCTACCGCATCCGCCAGCGGAAGGGTGTGACGCGGCGCGAAGCCGACATCCTGATTCAAAAACACAACACCTTCGGCGCCGTGATGGTGCGCGTGGGCGACGCCGACGTCATGATCGGCGGCGTGACGCAGCATTATCCCGACATGATCCGGCCGGCTTTGGAAGTCATTCCGGTGCGTCCGGGTTTGCGCAAGGTTTGCGGCGTTTACCTGATGATTACGAGCAAAGGCGATACCTATTTCTTCGCCGACGCCACCGTGAACATCGAGCCGAGTTCGGAGGACCTGGCGGAAATCGCCATTGCCGCCGCCGAAACGGCCGAGCGCTTTGGCGTGAAGCCGCGTGTGGCGCTACTGTCGTTCTCAAATTTCGGAAGCACGCGCCATCCCCTGGCAGACCGTGTGCGCGAGGCGGTAGAAATCGTCAAAAAGCGCGCCCCGCAGCTCATGGTTGACGGCGAGATGCAAGCCGACACCGCAGTGGTGCCGGAGATCATCGAGCAGACCTATCCTTTCAGTAAGCTGAAGGGCGGCGCGAACGTGCTGGTGTTCCCGAACCTCGAGGCCGGCAACGTCGCCTACAAGCTGCTGGCGCGGTTGGGTGGTGCCGAAGCGATCGGGCCGATGCTAACGGGCCTCTGCAAACCGATCCACGTCTTGCAGCATGGGGCAGAGGTGAACGACATTGTTAATGTCGCCGCGGTTGCCGTGGTAGATGCTCAGGAAGCGGAACGGCAGGCGTGGCACAAAGTGCCGCAGGCGGTCTAAGGTACCGCCGCCTGCGCTCGATCATCCGAACCGCGAGTAGATAAACAACAGGATCAGGGCTCCCACAAGGGCCATAAACCATCCCGTGGGATGCCCTGGTTCTCGATACATTCCCGTCATTCGGCCGATGAGGCCGCCCAGCCAGGCTCCGACTAAGCCTATGATCATGGTCATGATCAGGCCCATGTGCTGACGGCCCGGCATTACCGCGCGAGCCACCAACCCGATGAACAGCCCGAAAATGGCATGTCCAATCATGTGCAACATACGCAACACCTCCGGTCTTTGTTGAGTATACAGGTGGCTTGGGTGGTTCCGCCGGGTTATTTCTGGTCGGCTGGGCGGGTTTCAGCGGTCAGATATCAGCGCTCAGCTTTCAGCTTTCAGCCAAGTGCCGGCCTTGGGCGAGATGGCGTTTGCGGCACACGTCGGAAGAGGCTTGGCGATCGCAGTTTTGCGATGAACTTAGGATGCCAGGGAGACCACGCCGCGGCCTTTCAGACCGCTGAGCGCCAGCCCATAGCGTCCCCGGACTCCAGTCTTCTCGAAGATATGCTTTAAGTGGATCTTGACTGTCCCCGGCCGGATGCCGAGTTCCCTCGCGATCTCCTTATTCTTAAAGCCTTGCTCCACGAGTTCGAGGACTTGCTGTTCGCGGGGGGTCAACTCGGAATGGGGATACCGGTCCGGACGGATGCCGTCGCGAAAAACATTGTCCTCCATCCAGGTGCGACCCGCTGCGACGGTCTGGATACAGGAGATCAGGACGCGTAGGCCGGCGCTTTTGCGCACGATCCCACTGGCGCCTGCTTGCAGAAAGCGAAGCGCTTCGGCTTCCGTCATGGAGACACCCCAGACGATGACGCTCGGCGATGACTCAATCGACCTGAGATCGCGGAGCCAGTCGAGCACGGCGTGGGTTCCGAATGCCTTGTCGACGATGAGCAGGTCGACCTTGCCGGCGCGTCCCAGGGTGGTGCCGACCTGTAGAGTTTCCGCCCAGTCGATGAATTCGAAACCGGGGGCCGAGTCGAGTAATACCCTTAGCCCCTCCGCCGTGACAGGCTGTGTATCGCAGATTGCAATTCGTTTTGTTGCTTGTTCTTCCATTTTTGCCTACCGTTTTCTCCAGACCGCCCTTTCGCGCCATCCGGAGACCGAAGCGTTCTGATCCCCCCAGGAGTAGAGCCTGGGGACCATATCGGCAAGGGCGTTCGAACTTATAGTTACGGAAGAAGGAAAAGGCTCTCATGTTTAGATTGGGGACAGCCGATGTGAAGCATAGGTTCAGTGATGCGAAGCCGTCCGTCCAAGGCACACATCGGTGGCTGAGACAGTCATACACAACGGTAAATGGAAAGCTCTCTTCCTAGGTCCTAACTTGAAGATGCGGCGAGAGTTAACGCCGCTTTTCACGCGCCGAGTGGCGGCGTTTACCGGGATCGATGTCGAGGGCTACCCCAGCTTGGCTCAACTTGCGGATGCCTGGCGGGAACATCAGCCCGTAGTGTGGTTCGTGGACGTAACCTCGCATCGCGATACCGCTCTGAACCTCATCCCCGAAATCCTGAAGCTCTCGCACACCGCCCCCATCATCGCCGTCCTCGCCCACAACGACCCGGACCTTATCCTTCGCTGTCTACGGCAAGGAACTACCGAGTTCCTCTTACATCCTTATACCGAAGACCAGATCGAGGCTGCCGTACGCAGTATCGCCAAGGCCATGCCTACCAAGGATGAAAACCAGGGCAAAGTCTATTGCGTCATGCCCGCAAAGGGCGGGTCGGGTTCCACTACCATCGCCTGCAACCTCGCATTCCAACTGAAAAGGCACGGAGCAAAACGGGTCCTGCTCGCCGACCTCGATCCGCTGGCGGGTTCCATGTCGTTCGTTCTGAAGGTCAAGTCCAATTACAGCTTTCTCGACATCCTCCAGCGCTCCTACGACATCGACGCCGACCTTTGGAAGGCTGTCACAACCAGCCGTAACGGCATCGATATTCTGCTGTCGCCCGAATCCCTGGTCGAAGGATTGAGCGAACTTACCGACGCCACCCCAATCCTCGAGCACGCCAGAGCTATGTATGACGTCGTCGTGGTCGACGCCGGCTCGGTCTACGGTGACTGGAATCTCAGCCAGGCGATGCTCTGCGACGATCTGGTCCTGGTCGCCACCAATGAATTGACATCGCTTCAGGCGGTGCAGCGGGCGCTCTCCTACCTCGACGCAAATAACGTCGGCCGCTGGAAGATCCACATCACCGTTAACCGCTACGACAAGCACGTCGGTCTGAGCCGCGACGTCATCGGAACCGCGCTACAAAGCGAGATCTACCACGTCATGCCCAGCGATTACGACGCCGTCCAAAGGGCCCTGCTTGAGGGCAAACCCATTCCCCCGAATACCACGCTGGGCAAGAGCCTCATGGGTCTCGCAGACCGCCTCGCCGGCCGCCAGGAAACCCACAAGAAGGGCAGTTCCAGCTTCGGCGGCCTCCTTTCCCTGTTTTCCCGCACCTCTTCGTAAAAAATCGCAGGCCGTATAGTCGTAACTGGATTCCCTGTTCTGAATCTAATGGTTGAGGGCTGCGGGCGTTACTTCCGATGTGAAATGGACGAAGCTCGCGCTGCAACTATGTGGCGTCAAAAGATCGAAATTCTCTTAGTAGAAGACAATCCCGAGGACGCTGCGGAGTTTACACGCCTCGTGGAAGGCAACTATAACGTCACCACCGCGACAAACGGCGCCGAAGCGTTGGACCGGCTGTTTCGCCGGGGAAAATTTAAGGCGCTTCCCTTCCCCGATCTCGTGGTGATCGACCTCAATATTCCGCTGCTGAACGGGCACGAAGTGCTCAATGTCATTCGGGCCAACTCAGAGACCCGCCATCTTCCAGTGATCGTATACAGCGTCTCCCAGAATCCGGCGGATATTCGCAAGGCTTATCAGTTGGGAGCCTGCGCCTACATGTTAAAGCCGTCCGACCTCGAGGAGACCGAGTCACGGCTAAACGCGTTTGCGAATTTCTGGCTCCATAATGTGGAATACCCGGAGGCCATCCGAACCGGTTTGTCGCCGGCTCCGCCGCAAGTGCGGTACGGAAGCTAGTTAAACCGGATGTAGTGCTTTAATCCTGGCGTCATGAGCGCGCTTCCGGGCCTTTTCCGCATCCGCGGTTCTACCCGAGATGTCGTAGACGAATGCCAGACGCTCACTCGCTTCCGCCAACTGCTCGGGATACCGTTCGAGCATCGATACGGCCTGGTGCAGCAGTTCGTACGCTCGGGGATAGTTGTCCGTCGACAGATATAGATCGGCGGCGCGGAGCAGCAGTTTGGCATATTCGAGAGGTTGAACTCCGACCTGCTTCTCCTTGAAGCGCAGGACCTTCTCGTACTGTTCCGCCGCCTGTTCCAGGTCGCCTTTATCATGCAGAGCTTCCGCTATGCATTGCAAGTCCATTACAGCTTCAGGAGAATGGGGGCCTGCGGTCCGCTGATGAATCTTGTAAGCGCGCTGGATACAAGTCAGCGCGTCAGTGTGGTTCCCTTCCTTCGCCAGCAGGATGGCAAATTCCGAAAGGCGGTTAGCGGTTTCCGGATGATCCGCGCCGTAACCCAGCTCATAGAGCTGGATCGATTCGTGAAGATGCTTCCGGGCGTTGGCAGCGTCGTTCATACGTGACTCAATGGTCGCCAGTCCATAAGTGAGCTGCGCCGACAGGAGCGGATCGGGTTTACCGGATTCTGCGTGCTGAAGGGCCCGTTGCGCCAGATCGAGGGCTTCTGCGAAGCGGCCCTGATCGACGTAGATTTTGCTGAGTTCCTCCATGGCCCGCGCGTGCGGTTTCCCGCCGCCCATCATCATCGCGTCGGAGGCCGTGGCTTCCGCTTCCGCGAGCTTGTTCTGGCGGCGGCGGGCTTCGGCCAATTGCAGCAGGACTTCGATTTTGCGCGACCGCAACGACCGGCGCCGCTCGGCCTCGGCGTAAACCACCAGCAGGCTCTTTTCAGCCTCGCTGAAGTTGCCGGTGCGAAGATGATACTCCGCCTCGGTGCGGTTCGCGTTGAACGCCCGATATCGCCTTTGGGCCCAAGGTGTGATCCACGCGGCTACCCGGATCAGCGTATTGAAGATACTCATAGAGGGTTCGCCTACTCCGAAGATCGGCAGAGGTGTAGGGCAAACTTTAGTTTGAGAGCTTTGCGCGCCAATTGACACTGCATTGACGTGCAGGCTGCAACAACTCTCGACTCCGCCGCGCGGCAACGCGCTATCGACGCCGCGCTGAATCAAATGGAGAAGCAGTTTGGGAAAGGCTCGGTCCTTCGGCTGGGATCGCGAAATGCGCTTCCCGTCACCGCCATCCCGACCGGTTCCATTTCTCTCGACGCAGCGCTTGGCGTCGGCGGCTTTCCACGCGGGCGCGTTGTGGAGGTATTTGGCCCGGAGTCCTCCGGCAAAACCACCTTGGCGCTTCAGGTAATCGCCGAGGCAAATCGCACCGGAGGAGCGGCGGCCTTCATCGATGCAGAGCATGCCCTGGACCCCAAATACGCTCGCAGGCTCGGCGTAGATGTTGACAATCTCATCGTTTCGCAGCCCGATTACGGCGAGCAAGCCCTCGAGATCACCGGCGCCTTGGTGGCTTCCGGAGCGATCGCTATTGCTGTTGTGGATTCCGTAGCGGCGTTGGTGCCGAAGTCGGAACTGGAAGGTGAAATGGGCGACAGTTTTATGGGACTACATGCTCGCCTGATGTCCCAGGCATTGCGCAAGTTGACGGGTACGGTGGCGCGGACCAATACTCTCTTGGTCTTTATCAATCAGGTGCGTGAGAAGATTGGCGTCATGTTCGGAAATCCCGAAACCACCACCGGTGGCCGTGCCCTCAAGTTCTATTCCTCGGTGCGCGTCGAGGTTCGGAGGGCGGCGGCGATCAAAGACGGCGACAGCGTGGTCGGCAATCGTACCAAAATCAAGGTGGTGAAGAACAAAGTAGCCGCCCCGTTCCGCGAGGTTGAGGTCGACATTCTTTATGGCGAAGGCATCTCGCGCGAAGGAGATCTGCTGGATTATGGTGTCGCGCAGAACGTGATCGAGAAGAGCGGGTCGTGGTTCAGCTATAAGGGCGAGCGGATCGGCCAGGGCCGCGACAATGCGCGGGCGTTTTTGATCGAGCACACCGATCTCCGGGCAAAGTTGGAGGCGGAATTGCGAACAGTCGCCGGGCTAAGCGAGACCATCGCTCAAGCGCAAGGCGCGTGAGCTATGGAACGGTGAAGCCAGCGTTCAGCCTGCCTTTGCACGTCAACGAGAAAGGACAGGCGAAAACCACTTCAAAACGCCTCTCCTTCGTGGAAAACTAAGCGCCGACCACCGGAATCCTCTCAGTGCTACAACCACAAAACCGGTTGCCGAATCGGGTAATTGCGAATTACCTCTTCCACCGTTGAATCAGCGCGAAGCCTGCGCCAGAGATCGGTGAATTTCACCTCATCATAGGCCAGTCCGGCGAACAACAGACTGACCTGCCGCATCGGCCACTGATCGTAATACATCACATCCGGCGGATAAGGCCACTTCGACTTGTCCTCGATATACGGGTACATAAACGCCGCTCCGCGCCTCAAGCTTCGGCCATCCGGCAATTCAAAACGCCAGAGGTCCTCCCCGGATGATCCCGAAAGGATCTGACAGGCTGCCGCCATCGTCTCCAGGTTGAACAGGGAATAACCGTAAGGCTTCGTTCGACGTAATTCCTGGGGAAAACTACCATCGGGAGCCATCTGCCCCAAAAGCGCCGTCTTGAATCTCTCGCGGCAGAAGTCCGTGACCCCGCGATTCCCGGTGTAACGGGCAAACTCGGCCGCCTGCATCACCCAGCAAGTGCCGTGATTATTCTTCGCGTCCCTCTCCTCGCCTCCATTCTTGCTGGTGGTAAGCCAGTTCAGGTACGACGAGAACCAGTCTCGAATGCCGTCTCGCTCGGCCGTCTTCAGCGCGCCGGAATTCTCGATGACGCTCGCGCCGCGCACAATCTCCACCAGGTGAATGGTGTCAATAATGCCGATTCCCCGCCCCGTGGTGCGCCCATGAATGGCCTGCGCGTACTGCAGGTTTGGATTCATCCGTGTCCGTTCGTCCAGAAACCAGGCGCATAGATGGGCTGCTGCGTGGTCGGCATACCGGCGCTGCCGGGTAATGGCCCAGGCAGCCGATAATGCGCCCGCCTGCACGCTGAAACGCATCAGCGCCTGGCGGTGCGCAACAAAGTTGTCCGGATTGGTCATGCCGTCGCGCTGGATGTAAGGTCCATTCGGATTGGCTGGGTCGGGCCACCAGTAATCGCCCTCCGAGAAGAAATCGTGCGGGCCGCCCGCGCTGCGTGAGCTGTGCGCCGCCGTGATGGTAACCGGCCGCTGCTTTAGATATCTGTCGGCGGCGGCCAACACCCGGTTATGCTCAATGCCGTTGATGTCGAGCTTCTGCCCGGCGCGCAACGCCAGGGCTGGCAAGATCAGGAAAGCTCTTCGCCGCACGTCCCAATATTATCGCTACAGGTAACGTTAACTGTGAGAGAATGGTCGCCGTAAATAAATCGAGAGAATCGTGACTACGACGATGAAGGACATAGCGAAAGACCTCGGTCTTTCGCTCATGACAATCTCAAAGGCCCTGCGCAATCACAGCGATGTCAGCGAGCAGACCCGCAACCGGGTGCTCAAACGGGCCAGGGAGTTGAACTATCAGCCCAATCTGATCGCCCAAAGCCTCGTGACGAAACGCACCTACATCGTTGGGCTGATCATCCCTGACCTGATGCACTCCTTCTTCGCGGAAGTTGCAAAAGGCGTTGCCCGCAAGCTCGAACCTTTGTCTTACCAAATCGTCATCGGGGATACCGAAGAAAATGCCGATCGCGAAATCAGACAGGTTCGTCTGCTGCTCACGCGTAAAGTTGATGGCCTGATTATCGCTTCCGCGCAAGCCACCAGGGCCAGCTATAAGAAGCTCCTTGGCGACATTACCACTCCCTATGTGCTGATTGATCGGAAGCCCGCTGGCGTCGCGGCTCATTACATCGGCGTTAAAGACGAAGATATCGGCGAACTCGCGACGGAACACCTGATAGCTCAAGGCTGCCGGCGTATCGCGCACATTCGCGGCCTGGAGAATCCTACCGCCGTGGGCCGGCTCCGCGGTTACCATCGCGCCTTGTCAAAACACGCGATGGACGTTCCTCGGGACTACGTCACCTCTGGCGATTACACGGACGATACCGGTTATCACGCCATGCAACTGCTGCTCCGTATGAACCCTCCGCCCGACGGCGTCTTTTGCTTCAACGATCCGGTAGCAGTGGGTGCGATCAAAGCAGCATTGGAGATGGGCGTGGACGTCCCCAATGACGTCGCCGTTATTGGCGCCGGCAACGTCCACTATTCGGACATGCTCCGCGTGCCGCTTTCCACGGTCGACCAAAGCAGTTCCATGATGGGCGAAAAGGCCGCCGAGTTGCTCGTACAGTGCATGCAGTCGAAGAAGCCTTTAGACACTCAAGAATTCCTCATAGCGCCTCGTCTGGTGGTACGGCAGTCCACCCGCAGGTCCTAACCAACCCGCTAAAAACGATAGCGTTAACGGTCCAGTCGATCCCTGCCTGCCGGAAGGAGTTCGGCCAAACGTCCAGCCTCGACCCGATAACGTTCACTATAACGATAAAGATTGGCATTTCGCGACCGTCCGCCATTGACAACACCATCTGAATGCGGCATAATTCCAGGGATTCGTGCAAGCCGGCCAGGACCGCCGGCTGCCTGGGAGATGACCAACATGGGTATGCCCCGTTTCGCAGTCGCAGCACATCTTCTGGCGTGTCTTGGGTTAAGCCTGAGCCTTTCGGCTCAGACCCCGAATGCCGCCGTAACCGGTATCGTGAGGGACAGTACCGGATCTTCAGTCCCTGATGCCCGCATCACCATAGTCAACCAGGAGACAAATGTCGCCACCGAGCGGCTCTCCGCCGCCGATGGGGCGTTCACGATTATTAACCTGCTGCCGGGGCGATACGTCCTCTCAGTGCGAAAGGAGGGATTCAAGAAGGTCCAGTTACCCGCTTTTAAGCTCGATGTCAATCAGACCCTCACGCAAAACCTCACGCTCGAAGTCGGCGCCGTGACCGAAACCGTAACAGTCAAGGACACCGCCCTCGATATCATGCTCCAGCGGGCCAGCACCGAGCTAGGCACCACGATCGACGAACAGGCCATCCACGAGCTTCCCCTGAATGGTCGTAACTTTAGCGAGCTGCTGATCACGCAGCCGGGCGTCAGTCCGGTAAACACCGCTCAAGGGGGCAACAGCGGTGGCGGGAATCCGGACGGCGGCATGATTTCCCTGCCTGGCTCCGTCGTGTACAGGCCCTCCGTGAACGGCGCGGGCAACCGCTCCAACGCCTTCTATATGGATGGAATCATCAACACTGACGATCGCAATGGAGGCTGGGCGATTCCGCCAATCGCCGATACCATTCAGGAATTCAAGGTCCAGTCCCATAACAGCGACGCCCAGTATGGGAACGTGCTGGGTTCCGTGGTGAACATCGTCACCAAGTCGGGCACGAATCAGTTGCACGGTTCCGCGTGGGAATTCGCGCGCAGCCAGATCTTCGACGCCCGAAATCCGTTCACGGGATTCTGCACGCCCGGCCTGTGCCCCTCCTTGGCAAACAAGCTGTCGAATCAGGTGAGCGCGGGAACGCTGTCGGCGGCCGCCGCCGGCGCCCTGCTCTCCGGGACGCCCACCTCGCCCATCGGATATTCGGAACACGAATTCGGCGGAACGGTCGGCGGAAAGATTATCCGCGACAAAACCTTCTTCTTTTTCTCTTACGAGGGCTGGCGGTATTCGACGCCATCGTCCAGCTATGTTGTCGTACCCACGCCCGAAGAGTTGTCCGGCGACTTCACGGGCAAGGTCAGTCCCGAGCTGGTGGGCGCCGTGAACGCCACTAAGACCGCGATCACTCCCAACACGCTCTACAATCCGTTTGCCGAATCGGGCGCGAACTCAGCCGTGCCGTTCACCTGCGACTCCGGGGGAAATCCCATGCCACTGAAGAACCCGGGAACGCCTTTCGGCCAGCTCGGATATGGAATTCAGGCTGCAGGCGGGACACCGTGCAACAAGCTGCCGGCCGCCCTCATCGATCAGAAGCTCGCCGCCGTAATCAAGGCGTACACGGCGCCCGCCCTAAGCAATTGCGGCTTCACTCCCAATCTCACCTTCGCGGTCGACAACTGCCTCGACACCCGCTCGAGCGTCAACAATGCCAACAACTACGACATGCGCATTGACCACCGCTTCAACGAAAAGAACACGGTCTTCGGACGCGCCTACATGATGTGGGACGACAACAATGGGATCGTGCCGGGAACGACATCCCTCACGCCCAGTCCTTTTCACACCTGGAACATTGGCGGCGCTTGGGATCACGTCTTCACGCCGAACCTGATTCTTGAAGCCCGGGGCGGCTTCAATTTCCGCCCCGTTCTCGTCAATCCGACCAACCCCGACGGTTTCACCCCTGAGACTCAGAACGGCTTCTCAAACCTGAATGCCACGGCTGGTTTCTTCCTGAATCTCGGCAGCCCTTACCCGGGTTCGTCCAACAACGGCATCGGCAACGTGGGGCCGCAGCATCGCGAGAACCCCGAGCACAACCTGAACACGTCCCTGACCTGGATTCACGGCAAACACACCCTGCGCTTCGGCGGCGAGTATCTGTACGAAACCCGCCTGGAGATCAACACCTACGAGCGATTCGATTCCAGCACGGCGCAAACATGCCCAACGAATGCCTCCGGCCTGTTTTCCTGCGGCGCGAATCAGGGCAACGGGCTCGCCTCCATGCTTCTCGATGTGCCTTCGGCGCTGACCGTGAACGTGCCGTACTACGAGCAAATTCATGCGCGCATGGCCCCGGTCGGCGTTTTTGTTCAGGACGAATGGCACGTGCGTCCCGATCTGACAATCAATCTCGGGTTGCGCTACGACTACGATCCCGCCGTTGCGCTCCTCGTCTCCAGCGCCGAAACCGTAAACGCGTTGGATCTCGTCAACCAGAAGTACATCATCGGGTCCAAGGCGACCTCCGCGTATACATCCGGATGCGGCGACCCGCAAATGCCGCCTTGCGTCCCAGGCGGGCTGTCCAGCTCAAATCCGGCGTTCAATGTCACTGTTGGCGGCGTCACCTACAACACTTTGAACAACATTGCTTTTACAAACGGCCAGCCGGGATTGAAGGCCATCCGTGACAACATAGGACCCCGCGTCGGAGCGGCATGGCAATTCCTGCCGAAGACGGTTCTGCGCGCTGGCTTCGGCATCTTCTACGATCCCATCGCGTATCGCAGTCAATACGCCGAGAACATGCTCCAGGGATCCATCTGGCCCTGGACCCGCGGTGTTGCCGACACGTTGAACAATGCTCCGATCGGAGCCTCCCCGGCGCCGACAATCGCCCCGATTTGCAATAATCCGGCGAGTTGCGGCCCTTATGGCGGCTACAACACCTCGCAACTGCCGGGCCTGGCGGGCAGCAATCCCGTCGTGGTGGCGCCGACCCCGTGGGGCTCGACCTTCGGCGGCTATACCAACGCTCCCGATTACAGCGATCCACGGTCGTTCCAGTGGAACATCCAGATTGAACGGCAACTGACGGCCACAAGCATGTTCTATGTGGGCTACGCGGGCAGCAAAACCCAGCGGCTCGATTTCTGCTGCAAGGCAAACTATCCCCAGGGCGGGCCGTTTTGCCAGAATAACCCCGCACAGGGGTTCACCTGTCCTTCCACTCCGCTGACCCCGGCAGCCATCAATCAGAAGCAGTACCTGCCCTTTGCCGCACAGGGATGGAACTACTCCGAATCCACCGGCTACTCGAATTACAACTCCCTGCAGGCGCAATTTCAAAAGCGATTTTCAGATGGCCTGGAGACTCTCGTCGCCTTTACATGGTCGAAGTGCCTGGCAGACACAAATGGAGATTTCAACGCTGAGAATGGCTCCCAGGGTGCTCCGAATCAGTACTTCTTCAGTCCACGCCTGGCATATGGCGTTTGCGCCTACGACGTACCGTTGTTGTTCAATTGGAGCGGAGTTTACCAGTTGCCATTCGGGAAAAACAAACACTGGCTCAGCCATGGCGTGTTCTCACACATTCTCGGCGACTGGGAGACCAACTTTGCATTCATCGCGCGGTCGGGCCAGAATTTCAATCCGAGCTGGGGCGGCGCCAGCGGAACCGTCTGCACCGCGACCATCACTACCAATTGCGTTCCCTCAGCGATTGCGGGCGTCGCGCCCTTGGGCACTGATCCCGCCAATCTGTCGAACGCCGGCGGCTCCATCACCGGTTATGCCCGGCCGAGCATCATTCCGGGGTGCAATCTGACGGCCAACCAAAGCATCTCGCAATGGTACAACCCGGCCTGTTTCGTCAGCCCTTCATCGCTCTCCGTCGGGCCCGGCTACGGCTTCGGCAACTCCTCAATCGGCATTCTCCGGTCGATGCGATTCATCAACCTGGACTTCGCGCTGGTGAAGAACATCCCGATCGGTGAGAAGAAGTCACTCCAGTTCCGGGCCGAAGGGTTCAACGTCTTCAATCACATGGTGCTCGGCGTACCCGGGACGTCGATTGTACCGTCCTATTCAGCCGCGACAGGAACGGTGAGCTATGGAAGCGCGGGTGTGATCAACAGCATTGCCAACTCGCCCCGCCAGTTGCAGCTTGCAATGAAGTTCGCGTTCTAATGAAGAAATCGATCTGCATTTTGGCCATCGCGGCGACGTTGCCGCTGGCCCCGCAAACCGCGCCTCGTGAATCGGAGCGCCGCATCGAATGGTGGACCCAAGCCCGCTTCGGCATGTTCATCCATTGGGGGATTTACGCCCTGCCGGCCGGCGAGTGGCACGGCAAGCCTGTCGACGGGCTCGGCGAGTGGATCATGAACCACGCCAAAATCCCCGTCCGCGATTACGAGAAACTGGCTGCCGGCTTCAACCCTGTGAAGTTCAATGCCGACCAGTGGGTTGCCATTGCCAAGAACGCCGGCATGAAGTACATCACCATCACATCGAAACATCACGACGGTTTCGCAATGTTTGCTTCCAAGGTCAGCCCGTATAACATAGTCGATGCGACACCGTTTCATCGCGACCCGATGAAAGAGTTGGCGGCGGCGTGCCAGAGAGCGGGTTTGAAATTGTGCTTCTACTACTCGCAAACCCAGGACTGGCACGAACCCGACGCCGTTGGAAACGATTGGGATTTCCCCGATGAGGGCGCCAAGACTTTCCAGCGATACTACGATTCCAAGGTGCTTCCGCAGGTTCGCGAATTGCTCACCAACTATGGACCGATCGGGCTCATCTGGTTCGATACGCCGCGCAACATCACGGTTCAGCAAAGCCAGCACTTAGCCGACCTCGTACACAGCCTGCAGCCGATGTGCCTCGTAAGCGGCCGCGTCGGCCACAATCTCGGCGATTATGTGTCGGCCGGTGACAACCAGATCTCCGTCGGCGGCGTTGACCGTCCCTGGGAAACGCCGGTCACGATGAACGATACCTGGGGCTTCAAGAAAGACGACCACAACTGGAAATCAGCCCAGGTTCTGATCCGTCAACTCGCGACCACGGCGGGACGCGGCGGCAACTACCTGCTCAACGTCGGACCGACCGCCGAAGGCGTGATTCCGCCGGAGAGCGTCGAGCGTTTGGCTCGAATCGGCACTTGGATGAAGACAAATGGCGAGTCGATTTATGCTACCTCCGCGAGCCCATTTCCCTATACGCTGCCCTGGGGAGCCATCACCACTGGAAACGGACGAATCTATCTGCACGTCTTTGTCTGGCCGAAAAAGGAGTTAGTCATTTACGGCATGCATACGAAAGTGAAAAGCGCCTCATTGCTCGCGAACCATCAACCGCTGAAGATCAGGCAGGTGGAAGACGAGGGCGGCGGATCTCTGACGATTGCGTTACCCGCGTCAGCGCCCGACGAAGACGACACCGTCATCGCACTCGACATTGATGGCTCGCCGCACGTGGACACGATGCTCCAACAACAGCCGGACGGCGTCGTCACGCTGCCCGCGTACCTGGGAGATCTCCACAAGCCCGCCGGGTCGAAAGCACGGTTCGATTCACGGGGCGTTGTCGAGTTTCTGACGGATCCAGGCCATTCCATCGCCTGGGCGTTCCGTGCGCGGCGAAGCGGTACTTATGCGGTGGAGTTGATCACTTCCGGACAGAAGTACGGCAAGGGTTGGGATGGCGGCCAAAAGATCACGATCCTTGTCGGATCGCAAAATGTAGCTGGAGTGGTGGCGGACAACGGCACGGAAAACGATCCGGCGAGTCCTTATTGGCGACACGTAGTCTCGAAGCTTGGCACCGTGCATATCGACAAGCCCGGCACATATTCGGCCACAGTGCTGGCCGACGGCATTCCTCCGGACCAGAAATTTGGGTTGACGCTGGTCTCGCTGAAGCTCACCCCCGAGCAGTAAACCTGTAATGCAGCCTAGCGATTCCGTATCGAGGCGCAAGTGGCTCGCGGGGGCGTCCGCTGCGGGCGCGATTGCCGGGCTGGCAGACGCGCAGACTCCATCGGCCCATCCGGCTGACCGGCTGTTCAACATCACGGATTTCGGGGCCAAGGGCGATGGCAAGACCCTGGCGACAGAGGCCGTTCAGTCCGCGGTCGACGCCTGTCACGACGCGCAGGGCGGTACCGTACTCGTCCCCGCCGGCGTCTTCGTCATCGGGACCGTCGAGTTGAAAAGCAACGTGACGCTGCGAATTGCGCCGCAAGGAAAGCTCTTGGGGAGTGCCGATGGGAAACAATACCAAGCCGCCGACGCCATACCGCTGCGCGGCGATTCAACTCTCGAAGACGGAAACACCGGCCTGATCTTCGCTGTGAATGCTGAGAACATCACGGTAGAAGGTCCCGGAACGATCGATGGCCAAGGGGCGCAGTTTCGCAGCCCTTCGCGTGGCGTTGCGCCTCCCTCAGGACGCGGTGGAGCGCTGCGTCCCTACCACTTACTCTTTTATCGCTGCCGGAATCTCCGGATTCGCGACATCGACCTCACCGCCAGCGCCTTCCATTCCGTTCGCGTCATCCAGAGCCGTTACGTGTGGATGGACGGAATTCACATTCACAATCGTGTCAACGGCAACAACGACGGCTTTCACTTCATCAGCAGCGAATACGTTCACGTCACGAACTGCGATGTTCAATCCCAGGATGACGCCTGCGCCCTGTTCGGAAGTTGCCGCAACGTCACGGTCAGCAACAGTACTTTCAGTACGCGCTGGTCGGTGTTCCGGTTCGGCGGGGGCAATCCGGAAAACATCGTGATCTCGAATTGCGTCATCTATCAGACCTACGGCTGTCCGATCAAGATGCACTTTGGCCCTGGCTCGAAAGTATCGAACATCGTATTTTCCAACCTGGTCATGCACGATGTGACGGGGCCGATCTCGATCAATCTGAGCGATAAACCGCGGGAAAAAGACGCCCCGGCGGTGACGCCGTCCGGAGGCTACGTGCGCGGCATCCGATTTCAAGGCCTTCAGGCGACCGTGGTCTCCGAAGGCAGGCAATTCGACGACATGGCTTTTCAGGCGAATTACCGCCCGGGCGAGACGCGGCAGTGCATTGTGCTCAATGCCATCGGCGACGCATTTCTGGAAGATATTGCATTCGCAGACATGCGCCTCACTTATGGCGGCGGCGGCACGGCTGAAGAGGCGAAGCGCGACATCCCACAAGTGGCCGGCGAATACTTTATGATCGGCACACCGCCCGCATATGGATTATACGCACGCAACGTTCGAGGATTGACCCTCAACGGCGTGCGGTTCGACGTCGAAAAACCGGACCTGCGGCCTGCCGTCGTACTTGACCACGTTACGGATGCGGCATTCAACGCCTTGAGCGCTCAGGGCAACCCGGCGGCAGAGTCGCTGATCCGCTGCGTCGAAGCGCAGGATCTTCTGTTCACGGCCTCCCGCGTTCTGACGCCCGCCCGAGCATTCCTGCGCGTCGAAGGTCCCACCAGTCGAGACATCACGGTTGACGGCGGCGATATATCACGCGCGGAAACCCCGGTATCGTACGCCGGCAATGCGAATAGCGAAGCAGTGAGGGGCAACCGTCGATAAGCAGTCTAGCGCTTCGTGTTCGGGACGGCTGTGATGCAGGCTGTTAGCCTGCGGCGGGTTGTTAACCCGCCTGCCGTCGCTGACCGGCGTTTATTCAGAGGTACCAGTTTCTCTCGTCTCGAAAGACTGGGTATTACACAGCTTTGGAGGACATGGCGGGTTGGAGCAGGCATTCTGCCTTTGGACTTCACCGAGAAAGGACAGGCGAAACCGCCTGTCCCAGCTTTTCAAACCCAAGAGTTTCCGTTGGTTGCGGCGGTGCTGCTTTGCGGCACTTGCGGTTTTTCCAAAGGCGGGCTACTGCTCCTTCACAGTCACGACGCGGTTGGCCTGCACGTTCTTGAGCTGTTGCACAATACCCGAGGGCCAACGAATCTCAACGAGATCGGCCGCTGTACTCTCCCCCAGGCCGAAATGAGTCGGCCCCGCGCTCGAAGACGCATACCCCGCGGCAAACGCCACGTGATTGTACTGCGTAATCGAGCCCGCCACCACCTTAATCCGCGCGCCAATCCCATCGCGGTTGCTCTTGGTTCCTTCCAGCCGCAGATCCAGCCAGTTCTTCGCCGTCGCGCTGTCATTGATCCAAAGCTCCGCAGGCGCCGACAAAGCCGACACCACCACATCCGGCAAACCATCTCCGTTCAAATCGCCCACCGCCGATCCACGATGCCGCGAAGGCTCTTGCGCCGTCAGACCGGCTTCTCCCGTCAGCGCCTCGAATTTGGCGCCACCCAGGTTGTGAAACACCGTGTTGTTTTGCGCCACGGCGATCTTCGACGCATAACCGAGCGACTGCACGTGTCCGCGCGTCACGAAGATGTCCTTCCAGCCGTCGTTATCGAAATCAACAATCGTCGGTGAATAGCCGGCCATCGGCGCGCTCATGCGGCTCATCCCGCTCGATTGCGTAATATCCTTGAACTCCCCCTTCCCAGTGTTCCGGAAGAGCGGAAACGTCTCACCGTCAAGCGCTACAAATGCAATGTCGGGATACCCATCATTGTCGAGATCGCGAAAATCGATGCCCATCCCCGAGATGAACTGGCCATCTTCGGCAAGCGCGACATTCGATTCAAATGCGATCTCATCGAACTTCCCGCCGCCCTTGTTCCTGAAAAACGAGTTGAACAGTTTATCGTTCGGGACGAAGATGTCCATCCAGCCATCGAGATTGTAATCTGCAATCCCGATGCCCATGCCTTTTGCAGGATGCGAACGAATGCCCGCCTCCGCTGAGACGTCGCGAAAAGTGCCGTCGCCGTTGTTCAGGAATAGCTGGTTGGGGGTCGGCTTGTACATTTTCGGATGACAGTAGTCGCGCTTCCCTGGCGCGGCCTCACACACCGGCTCGTGGTCGACGTTCCACGAGAGGTAATTCACGACGAACAGGTCGAGCAGCCCGTCATTGTTGACGTCGACCCAGGCGCCTCCAACCGACCAAAGCGGGCCGTACTCGGAATCCGGCTTGTTGAGCCCGGCTTTTGACGTGACATCGGTGAAGGTCCCGTCGCCGTTGTTGTGATAGAGATGATTGCCGTGGACGCCTCCGACGAACAGGTCCTTGTAACCGTCATTGTCGTAGTCGCCGACCACGACGCCATTGTCGAAGCCGGTTCCCGTTAACCCGGCCTGGGCCGTGACATCCGTAAAATGGCCCTTGCCATCATTCTTAAACAGCCGGTTGGAGTATTTCGCCGCGTCCTTCTTGAGTGTGTGAATATCGGCCCCGTTCGCAAAGAAAATGTCGAGATACCCGTCGTTGTTGTAGTCGAATACGGCCACGCCTCCGGCCATCGTCTCCGGAGCGTGGCGTTCCGGCGTCTCACAACTGTCGAGTCTGAAATCGATCGGCCGGAATGTGAAATGGATCGGAGCCTTCATGGCTGGACTGGACGCGGCGATCCAGGTCCCCACACACACGAGTGCGAACGTCCCCACAGACACCGTTCTCATGTTGCTGCCTGCTTCCAGATTACCGGACATCAGGGGCGGACCCTGTTGTCACGGGTCCAGCTAACGCAGTTACGACAGCGCCGGATGGATCTTGCAGGTGCCTTGAACTCCGATGAGCGCGGATACCTCGGCGCGCCCCGGAAGTGACTTCCACTCGCTTAAACCGCCCATATGTCTCCAACGGTAAACCCTTCTGGAAAGGGGTCGTCGATCTCTAAAACATACTGCGCGAATCCCGTAATCCACGCCTGGCCGGAGATTGTGGGGACCACCGCGGGATAAGGACCGACCCACGTTTGCTCGATCAGCCGGCCTGTGAAGATCGTTCCAAGAATACCCTCATGCACGAAATCCTGATGCAGACCAAGCTTGCCCTTTGCATGCAAGACCGCCATCTTTGCGCAGGTGCCGGTGCCGCAGGGAGATCGATCGAGACAGCCCGTCCAGGACGCGGGACGTGACCAATCGAGCTTGCCCGTCGAAACAACGACAGTGTTTTTCGCATGGGCATCCGGGCGCGAAGGCGGCCCCGAAATCTCGGCGATGCTGACGCCGGCTATTCCGGGGTTATCAGGATGCGCCACCGGCAATTGCTCCTGCGTCGCCGCTTTGATCATCTCCATAACGCGGACGATATCCCGAGCCTCGTCGGGAGTGATACGGAAACCGAGTGGTTCGGCATCCGCGATGACGTAGAACATACCGCCGTACGCCACATCAACCGTGACTGTGCCGATGCCTCTGACTTCCACTTTCGCGTCCAGATGAACGGCGAACGCAGGCACATTGAGAAAGGTGATTTGCGTGACTTTACCGTCGCGTACTTGCGCCTCAACATCGATCAAACCCGCGGGAGTGTCGAGTTTCAATCGTGTCAAGGGCTCGGTGACGGGCACCATTCCAGTCTCAATCAGCACTGTGGCGACACAGATTGTGTTGGAACCGGACATTGGCGGGTACTCCACCTGCTCCATGATCACGAAGCCGGCGTCAGCGTCCGGATGGGTGGGCGGCAGTACGAGGTTGCAGCACAATCCCGGATAGCCTCGCGGCTCGCGCAGCATGCGTTTGCGGATGTGATCGGCTTTTGTTTCGAGATAGGTCTTCTTCTCGAACATCGTTTTGCCGGGAACATCGAGCACACCACCGATAATGACTCGGCCGGGTTCTCCGCAGGCGTGTGCGTCTACGGCAGTGATCATGTTGGCGAATTTCACATGCGGCATCGTATCATGCACAGAGGCACACGGCTACCTGGAGTATTACGTGGACCTTGGCTCGCAATCTGTTGAGCCCTAAAGGTGGCGCAAGCGGGTTTCGCCTGCGCATGCCGCTCTAAAAGACTTCTGCGACGGGCCGCCAGACTGGCTCAGCGTGCGGCTGAGTTTAACGCGTGGTGTCCCCGCAAGGTCACCCGTTCCAGGCGCTCAATGAAGCAAATAGCCGCGCGGATTCGATGAGATGCCTCTCGCGCTTAGGAGGTTCTGCTAAGCCGGCACTACTTAGAATTCTTTGGGAATCCTTTTCGAATTTTGGCAATGTCTTCGTGGGAGGGAGGCCAGTTCGTGTCGCATGTGTTGCAGTGGAACACCAGCGCGCCGGACTTCAATTCTGCTTCGAATTCTTCTCTGCTGAAAGTGACCGTCTGCTCATGGTCATTCGGACAAACAATTTCAAAATCCACACGGTCGCTCATGGGCCTCCTGCCGGTTCGGGCGATCCGCACCCTCCCCGATCAGACTGTTAATTGCTTATGGTAGCGCTAAGACCTACAAAGCGGCAGGCTGAGTGCCGGTGCCGTCGAGTGCTTCTCGTCGGGACCATGCCTTTGAGAGCGGCATGCGCAGGCGAAACCGCCTGCGCCACCCCTTTATGCCTCAACAGGATGCGAGCCAAGGTCGTGGAGGCCTTTGAGCCTGCCAGACTTCTGCCACGGCGCTGCTAGTGTCGAAACAACCCGGCCGTTCAGCCCGACGGAACCGTATTTCGGCCATCAACATGCTCGACCTCCCAGGAGCGAACCTGAAGGCCAGGACGAAAGGTTGGCGGTAAGATCCAGAAAAAGTTCCGAGACGTCAAACGGTCTTCGGGAAATCGTTCGCGATTATTGCTAGCACGTGTTCCCGCGCGTGGACACTTGTCCTGCTTGTTCGCAATTCGTCGGTTCTCCCATTTCGAAAGGATACTTCAGTGAAAACAGCGGCAATCCTGCTAATTGCGATTGGCATAGTAATCGTCGTCTGGGGCGCGTTTGGATTCAAGACCCGCGATAAGGTGCTGGACGTAGGGCCAATTCATGCCACCAAGGAAACAACACACAATGTCCCATACGGCCCACTTGCCGGGGCCATTCTCGCCATTGGCGGAGTGGTCCTCCTGGTAAAGAGCAAAGCCTAAAGTACCGAACGGCCTTCCAGAGACGAAGTAGCCTTACTCTTTTTCCATTCCCGCATCGCGAACCGGGTAGAAACTGCAAGTGTAGCCCCAAAGGGAGCTACGCCAAAAGGACCGCGAGAACGATTCCGTCAACGAAAAGCATACTCTTCTTCCCGGCTTTCCAACTGCTATAGGCGCGGGTTCGGGGCTATGCCTTCCCACTCCACGGTCGGCCCGATCGGGTCTCCCCTGATTACGAATAGTGTTATGCTGGGTTCGCCCGGTAAGCTTCCTGTGGAAAAAGCGGCGCTGACCATTTCGCTCCCGCAGCCGGACGAGTTCGTCATGGCTAAACCTCGCGAAGGGCGATTCAGCGCGCCCGAAGAATATATCCGCTTCCTCAAACTTGACGAGCGCCCGATAAATCCTGCCGATTTGACTCCAGCTTGCGAAGAGCCCAAGCAGTTACCAGAAAGACCGCGGCATACACGTTGCTTCAAGGTGGAGAGAAAGGGCTAAACGCTGATCGGCAGCCTGGACAGCGACCAAGAATACCGTACGTTGATTCGTTATCCCGAAATGCATTTGCCTAAACATGACGGCGAAGAGAGTTTAGAGGGCTTCGGGTGTACCGGGAATCGGGCCAAACATTCGTCATCGTTGTGTCTTCTCTTGATTCAAACAGGGTTGCACCGGAGGAAAACATGACGCCTGAGGGGCTCGCCCACCCGGCAAACGGATTAGAAAAGGGCGGCCGCGAAATTCTCGACGTGCTGCCTATTGCCGTTATCATCACCGATGCGAACGGGCTCCTCACGTACTTCAATCCTGCCGCTGAAAGGCTGGTGGGCCGCTCGCCGGTGTTGGGTGTCGACCGGTGGTGTATAACCTGGAAGCTTTTTCTACCAGACGGCAGGCCGCTGCCCCATGACCAGTGCCCGCTGGCCGCGGTGCTCAGAGGAGAGAATATCGTCGAGGGAGCCGCCTTTCTCGCGGAGCGGCCGGACCACAGCCGCTTCTGGGTTGTGCCCTATCCCGCTCTCCTACGCAACGTCGACGGCAAGGTCACGGGCGTGCTCAATATGCTGGTGGATATGACAGCGCTAAAAGTCGCGCAAACGAAAGCAGAGCACGACTCACTGCTGCTGAGCGCAATTGTGGATTCTTCGGACGACGCGATCATCAGCAAAGATTTAAACGGCGTCATCACGAGCTGGAATAAGAGCGCGGAGCGGCTTTTTGGCTATACCTCCGGTGAAATTGTCGGCAAACCCATTACGATTCTCATTCCTCCCGAGCGGCTCGATGAAGAGCCGTACATTCTGGCGCGACTGAGACGTGGGGAACGCGTCGAGCATTTTGAAACGGTCCGTCTCAGGAAAGACGGAAAGTTGATTGACACCTCAGTCAGCATTTCGCCGGTGCGAGATCCCTGGGGACACATCATCGGAGCATCTAAAATCGTCCGGGATATCACGGATTCAAAACGAACCGAACGCAGCGCCCGGTTACTGGGCGCCATCGTCGATTCGTCCGATGACGCAATCATCAGTAAGGACTTGAATGGCATCATAACGAGCTGGAACAAGAGTGCCGAGCGCATTTTCGGCTACACGGCAGATGAGATTGTAGGCAAACCGGTCACCATGCTGGTTCCACCGGACAGGCTGGATGAGGAACTGGAGATTCAAGCCCGCATCAGGCAAGGTGAGCGGGTGGACCATATCGAAACCGTCCGGCGCAGCAAAGACGGGAAATTGCTGGATGTCTCACTGACGATTTCGCCGGTGAGAGGTGCGCGGGGAGAGATCATGGGGGGTTCCAAAATCGCCCGCGATATCTCAGATCGTCGAAATACTGAACGTAGTGTGCGATTGCTGCACTCGATCGTCGATTCCTCCGACGACGCGATCATCAGCAAGGATTTGAACGGCATCATCACGAGTTGGAACGAGAGTGCGGAAAGGCTGTTCGGCTATAGGGCCGAGGAGATCGTGGGTAAACCCATCACCATTCTTATCCCTCCCGATCGGCTCGAGGAAGAACTAACCATCCTTGCCCGTTTGCGGAATGGAGAACGAGTCGATCATTTTGAAACCATCCGCCAATGCAAGGACGGTTCGCTGTTGGACATTTCGCTTACGATTTCGCCGATCAGGGACGAACGGGGAAGAGTCATCGGCGCCTCTAAGGTGGCTCGTGACATTACGGAACGGAAGCGGGCCGACGCCGAGCTCCGGCGCGCCCATGCGGACCTCGAGCAATTTGCATACTCAGCCAGCCACGATCTTCAGGAGCCGCTGCGCAGCATCAAAGTCTATAGTGAACTTCTCACTCGCCGCTATAGCGACAAGCTTGACGGCGAAGCGCTCGAATATCTCATCTACCTTCGCTCCGGCGCCGCGCGCATGGAAAGCATGATCACTGATCTGCTCACTTATAACCAGGTTGGAAGAACCGAAGAGCCGGAAACTACTGACGCAAATGTGGTCTTGGGCGATGTCCTGGATAATCTGGCTAACCTGATCGCTGAGAGCCATTCTGAAATCACTGCCGATCCTCTGCCGATGGTCCGGATGCACCATGCACATCTCCAACAACTGCTGCAGAATCTCATCGGTAACGCCATCAAGTACCGCCGGCCGGAGCGGCCGCCCGCGGTTCACGTGGCCGGCAGCCGGGGAGATTCAGAGTGTGTTTTCAGCGTGAGTGACAATGGCATTGGCATTGCGCCGGAATATAAGGAGAAGGTCTTTGGTCTCTTTAAGCGGCTGCACACCGAGAAGGAGTATGCCGGAACCGGCATCGGTTTGGCCATTTGCAAACGGATTGTCGATCAGTACAGCGGCCGGATCTGGGTCGAATCCGAGCTTGGTAAAGGCTGCACCTTTCACTTCACGATCCCTGAACCACGAGGAGTCGGCGCTTAGTTTCATCTCTTCGTCGTTGAAGACAATCATTGCGACAGAGTTGCCACGCCCCCGGCTCGTGATCCTGGACAAATCCGATGAAGAAATCTGGCTTCGTCGTCCCGATGACGATGCAGGTTTTAAAGCTGGCGCTCTCACTGGGGGAATCCGGGGCAAGGTGAACGCGATTCCGCGATGATTCCGAACGGCATTCCGGGATGAAGGCGAACACCGATTCCGCGATGAAGCCGAACAGTTTCAGGCCGACCCCGGAACCGCGTTCGGCTTCGCCGGAGTGATTTCCACAAGCTGAGCGGCGTTGGACAACACAATGGCAAGCAGCCTCCCCCTCCGAAAGGGAGGATCAGCTTGCCAGCCAGGAGATTGTCCGTGCGCAAGATCAAAGAAGTTCTTCGATTGAAGTTTGAAGTGGGCTTGGGGTTGCGGCAGATCGCCCGCAGTTGCTCGATTGGCCTCGGCACCGCTCACGAGTACTTGGAGCGGGCCGAAGCTGCAAAGATCACATGGCCCCTGGGGGCGGAGTGGGACGATAACCGGCTTGAGGCCGCGTTGTTCGGCGGACCGCCCCGCAGTCGCCCGACGGTGCTGCCTATGCCCGACTTTGCTGAGCTTCACCGCGAGCGTCAGCAGCATCCGCATGTGACCCAGCAGTTGCTTTGGGAAGAGTACCGGCAGGCGAACCCAGACGGCTATCGCTACTCGCGTTTCTGCGAGCTGTATAAACGCTGGCGTCGCAAGCAGGATGTAGTGTTACGCCAGGAGCACAATGCCGGCGAGAAGCTATTCGTGGATTGGGCCGGAACAAACATACCGATCATGATCCTCGCGGTAATCCGGCACAACAGGCGCATCTATTCGTTGCGGTTTTGGGAGCCAGTTCCTACACGTACGCGGAGGCAACACCGGATGAGCAGTTGGCGAGTTGGATCGGCGCTCACGTGCGCGCCTTCGAGTTTTTCCAAGGGCTGCCGAAACTTGTGGTGCCGGACAATACCAAGACCGGCGTGACTAAAGCATGCCGCTACGATCCCGACCTGAATCCGACCTATCAGGAGATGGCGATGCATTACGGGATCGGCGTGGTGCCGGCGCGTCCGTACAAGCCGCGCGACAAGGCGAAGGTCGAATCGGGTGTGCAGCTGGCCGAGCGCTGGATCATCGCCGCCGCGCTGCGGCATCGGAGGTTCTTCTCGATTGAGGAGTTGAACCAAGCCATCCGGGAACTGCGCGATCGGATCAACCAGCGGCCATTCCGCAAACGCGAAGGGTCACGAGCGACGCAGTTCGCAGCGGTGGACCAGCCCGCGTTGAGTCCGCTCCCAACCGAGCGGTTCGACTTGAGCGAATGGTCCCGCGCCCGAGTCAACATCGACTATCACATCGCCTTTGACACGAACTACTACAACGTCCCTTACAACTTGGTGCACGAGTTGGTGGAAGTGCGCTCGACGCCAACGACTATCGAGATCTTCCATAAGAGCCAGCGCGTAGCGTCTCACCTACGCGCACACGGACACGGGCACGCCATCACGATTGCCGAGCACCGGCCACGCTCCCATCAAGCCCACCTGGAATGGACGCCATCGCGGATGGTGCATTGGGCGCAGACCATCGGCCCGCAGACTGCTCGGCTGTTCGAACGCATTCTCGCCGACAAGCCGCACCCGGAGATGGGCTACCGGTCCTGCCTGGGCATTATCCGGCTGGCCGATCAGTACTCACCGGCTCGCATGGAAGCCGCAGCGGGAGCGGGCGCTCCTTACGGGAGCGTGCCGTTACCAGAGTGTCAAGTCGATCTTAAAGAACTCGCTCGATGCTCTTCCGCCCGCGGCCCCGTCAACGACATCGCCGCCACCTCCACACGACAACATCCGTGGCGCAGAGTACTTCGAGTGAGGACACGCGCCGATGCTGAAGCAACCGATTATCGAAAAACTGGCGTCAATGCGCCTTCTCCGTATGGCCGAGGCGTTGAAGGACAAGATCCGTCCGCGAACTGAACTTCCTGGAGCGTTTTGGGCTCTTGGTGGATCAACAGTGGAACTGGCGGGAGAACCAGGCACTCGCCCGCCGCCTGAAGAATGCCAAGCTACGCACACCAAACGCTTGCGTTGAAGAGATCGACTATCGGACCGCTCGCGGTCTCGACAAGAGCGTGATCCGCTCTTTGACGCAACAGTCCGCCTGGGTCGGGACCGCATGAGAACATTTTCGTCCTTGGCCCCACCGGCGTGGGCGAGAGCTTCGTGGCGTGCGCCCTGGCGCAGAAGGCTTGTCGCGATGGCTACTCGGCGCTCTACACCCGCGCCCAGTCGTTGTTCCGGGATCTTGCAATGGCGCGGGCCGACGGAAGTTTGCGCAACCTCCTGGCCCGAGTCAGCCGCATCGATGTCCTGGTGATCGACGATTGGGCCAGCCCCGCTATCAGAACCCGAGCGCCGCGACTTCTGGGAGATCTGCGAAGATCGCTACCAGGTGCGCTCGACCATCCTCACTTCGCAATTACCGGTTGCGCTGGCACGAGCAGATCGGCGATCCCACGTTGGCCGACGGCATCCTCGACCGGCTCGTGCACAACGCCCATCGCATCGAGATGCGTGGTGATTCAATGCGAAAAAACCGAGGTAAAGCTAACACATAGACCTCGTAAACACGCGGAACCTGCGTCCGGGAGAGCGTTTCGGCCGCCACGTATCGAACCGCTACTTTGGATGCGTGGGGACGGTGGGGCCAGCGACTTGGCGCTCTTCTCCCTCGAAACGCTCGAGATCGGGAAGGTACCGAAAGTCGTAATCGACGTGAACCCCGGAGTTGTACTCGTCAACGTAGCGCCAGTGCATTGTCTCAATGGGCTGTCTGAAGGTGATCCGGTACATCCACTGTCGAGGCCCCGATGGCTCCCACGGCGCGGCGGGGTCGAACAGGAAGTCGTATACAATCACGCGGTCTAGGCGTTGGCTGTACCCCATCAGCATCGTGAGGGGCCCGTTGCAGGATTCCATCACGTAAAACGCAAACTCCAACGCCTTGCCATCGCCATTGAGGTCGTGGAGCGCGAGAATATGTGGCGCCCCTTCGCCGCCTTGAAGGGGGCCGCGCACTTCGTAATAATAGCCAGGTCTGATCCGAAGCGGCACGGCGTACTCGTCTCTCGGTGTAAGCTTGACCGGCACCGTATTCATGATCTTTCTCGCCCGAGTATCGGCGAGTGATACGCGCGCAGGGAGGAGGCGAGAGTGACCGGAGGTCTCCACTGGGCAAGTGTATTCAAGGTCCCCACTGACATCCTTTGGCGTTAGAGGGCTGTCGGACGGTGGTAGCACCCAGAACAGAAGTCGCCGGTCCGGATGCGCCCAGGCCGGAACGGCTTCTTGGTCGAGGATGATGGCTCCGTCAGGAAGACCGGTGTATGATGACGCTGATTGCCCCACTGCCGCAGGCGGTAAGGCACCGAGTAAAAGCAGACACGCATACCGCACGCTGCTTGCTAGCCACGCCCGAAAGGGCGACATGATAAATAGCTCCTTCCCGATTGTAACGAGGCGATGCGTCTCGATGACGCTCCGCCGATCGGGCGGCGTAACCGCAAAGTAGTCGTTCAGGTGGGTCCCCATCGAGCCATCGCCGCGGGTAAGGAAGTCGCTGTCTGACTCGGAGCGCTGATCGCGCTCCGGGATTCTGTGTGCTGAGGCAGGGCAAGGGACTGCCGCCCCCTGCCCCGCACCCCCATCCTCGCGTGCGGCCGCCCACCTCCGCTTCGCTCCGGATGAAGTCGATTTATCTTGATGAAGCCGAACACCCTACCGCACAATCGAGTTGCCAGCGTCGCTACGCTCCGATGGTGTTCGGGATCATCCCGGAATGCTGTTCGGCTTCCCTCCGGAACGAGCGTTCAGCTTCACGGAATACCCACTCTCCACTTAGGAAATGGCTTCCCAAAGCGCGGCAGGCTTAGCCGTCCCTGGAGAAATCGGGCAGGCTGAATGCCTACCCCACCTCGGCAGCAATCACGGCGGGACAGGCGCTTTCGCGTCTACCCTGCCATCCCGGCGATGGGCGACCCTCTACGCACCGGGTTCGATCCTGGCTCCCCGCTTCGTGATTTCAAACTCATGAATCCCGAGATCGTTGGCGGTCCCGCGCGCCTTCAGGACGCTGATGCTGCGCTTCGCTTTTTCGTTCACATTCATTGAAAGAAGCACAATGTTATCGGACATAAAGCTAAAGCGGTTGTTCTCGGAAGAAGTGGGCGAAGTAACTCCCTTGCCGACGGTCTCCCAGACCAGAAGACTGGTGACCCCGTTGACGTTGAAATGCTGAATCATCGCATAGAGGTAATCGTGGAGCCGTTGCCGGTCGCTCGCCGCCAGGATGAGATCACCCACGGCATCCAATACGATACGGCGAATTCCCTGCTCCCTCACGCGCCGGAACATCGAAACAACGACGCTGTCAATCTGAAGCTCGACAGGCGACACATACAGGAGCTGCAAACCATGCTGTTTCACCTGCTCGAGATCGGTTCCAAGACTACGAATCGTCTTTGCCAATCGAACAGGATTCTCCTGGAAATGCACATAGAGCGAGGGCTCACCCTGACTGACGCCCTTCAGTGCGAATTGAAGCGCCATCGTGGTTTTTCCGGAACCCGTTGGGCCGGCGAGTAACGTAGTGCTGCCCCGCCACAGTCCGCCGTCCAATAACTTGTCCATCCCATCCACACCCCAGGGGATTTGCTCTTCAACGGCCGTATAGGTTTCGGGGATCTCCGGCGTGACGAGCCGGGGGTAAACCTCGAGCCCGTCGGGTTTGATCTTAAAGCCGTGTAACCCTTCCAGGTAGGCGCTGCCTCGTAACTTGAGGACTCGAAGAAAGCGCTCATCCCGTGTGCTCTGTTGGCTTCGAAGCAGCTGGATGATACCGTCGGCAACCGCGAATTCGGGCAATTCCCGCGCATGCTCATCGGTATACTCGCCCACGAGAAACACGGTGGTTTGGTACGCGGTCAGAATACCCGCCATCTCGTGCAACATCTGGCGCATTTCGAGCACGGAGGGCGCGAGATCGTGCAGCGCTTTAAAGGAGTCGATGACAATGAGCTTCGGGCCGATCGACCGGATAGCTTCCCGGATGATCTGGGGAAGTGATTTGATTCCTTCCTTTGACACCCGGCTACCAATGTCGTCGTAGATGATCGCCGTTCCAACCTTGTCCTCCTGATAAAAGGAAAACCGTTGGACGTAGGTCAACATCTTGTTTTGCGGTTCGGAGAGCGTCGTCAGGTACAGTATGGGTCGATCCCCGTCGGCGTTATGAAATACGAGATTCTCGGCGAATACTGTTTTCCCTGTGCCTGGCTGCCCCATGATCACGTTGATCGAATTCTTCGGGAAGCCTCCGCCAAGAATCTCATCAGCCTGGCGATTGCCGGTGCTAATGCGGCTCTCGTCGGTATTGCCCTTATGTTTGCTGTTCAATCCTATTTTCCTTCCGGGTTTTCCATCAGGGAACGCACGGCGGCGACGAGGCTCTTTTTTTCAATCGGCTTTTTGATAAAAGCATCCGCGCCGGATTGGAACGCCCGCGCTTCAGCCGAGAGAACGGTCAGCACGATGACCTTGGTTGCACGCAGAGCTTCATCCGACTTGATCAGCCGGCATAAAGCGAGTCCATCCAAAGCCGGAATGAGAATGTCGGTAATCACAAGTGCAGGACGCTCCTGACGTGCGCGATCGAGCGCTCCGTAGCCGTCGCTCATACAAGTGACCGATAGTTTAGCTTCCGATAGAAAATGCGTGATCAACTCGCAAGTGTGAGCATCTCTTTCCACCACAAACACTGTCGGTTGCTGTTTCCCCTCAGTCATTGTCTAATCGCTCGTCGCATTACAAGACGGATCAAAACAAGTCGCTCTTGGAAACTCCCCGCCTGAGAGAGTGGGCAAACGATCCATCCGCCGCTACTATGTTGGCACGCGGAGGTCCGTTAAGCTCCCGGCAATGAATGCTAACTCCATATGCAATTTTTGCACCCTTTTGACAATTGGTACAGCACTAAGCAATCCACACCTGAGGTAAGGCGCGCTCCTTGAGGCTTCAATGAGCCATTCTAAGACTGAGGCCATCAAATTGCTCATAAGAGCGCTCAGGAGGGCACTTTTATGAAAGACAGCACAAAAGACAAAATCCACGGAGCCGTACACGAGGCCAAAGGTGCTGTGAAGGAGAAAGTAGGAAAAGCGACCAACAAACCGGACCTTGAGGCGGAAGGCACGGATGAGAAGGTTGCGGGCAAGATCCAAAAGAAAGTCGGCGACATTGAAAAGGTCTTCGAGAAGTAATCACGCCACGCGAGGCTGCTTACAAAGGATAGCCAAATGATGCTGTTGCTTATCATTCTCTTGATTCTGCTTTTGGGGGGCGGCGGCGGGTATTACGGGCACAGCCGTTGGGGATACGGAGGGGGTGCCGGAATAGGACTCGGCACAATTCTAATCATCCTGCTAGTCGTCTACTTGCTAGGCGGTCTCCACTTTTAGTTGAGCGGCCTCTACTGTCAGAGCCAGATGTTTCCTCACCGAACTGCTCGTGCGGCACTCAAGCGGCGAGTAGCGTTGAGGGGGTCCGGTCGACGCGGGCTGTTTAAAACGGCGCCAGCAAGCACCAGAGGGGGTAGAATGCGAGAAATGTTTCGGATGTTTGCCAGAGCGTCAGCGGATGCGGTTGGCTCACCCATCGCATTCCTGCTGGGTGTTTCGGTAACGTTGATCTGGGCAGGGACCGGCTCTCACTTCCACTATTCGGACACCTGGCAGTTGGTCATCAACACCGGAACTTCCATCGGCACGTTCCTGGTTGTGTTCCTGATACAAAACACGCAAAACCGCGATGCCAAGATAATGCAATTGAAGCTGGACGAATTGATTCGTGCCCTAAAAACGGCACGAACCGAACTGGTACAGATGGAAGTTCTCAGCGATAATGAGCTTGACAACCTTCAGAAGGAGTTTCAACTCCACCGCGACCAGGCCAATCACGTTCCGACTTCGCCTAACTGAGCACCCGAGGACATCGTACTCGGATCGTGCTCTCCTGTCGGGGTTTCCGCCTTGTGTCGGCCCTCCTCAGTCGAAGGCCGGCGCAAATTCATAGAAACTACGACCGCCGGCAACAAATGTCAGAGGAGCGCCTGGCGCCATTCTGCTGGCCGATCAACACAAGGCAGTATGTTGCGCGCTTATTACTTCTGCGATTTTGAATGCCAGAACGAAGGATCGCTTGCAACCCACTCCGCCGCCGGCATGCTAAATTCGGGCCGCACGGCGAAGACTTTGGCGTCTGGACCCGCGGCCGCCAGCTTCGCGTCTGCTTCGGCCCTTGACTTCGCGGTCGTCACTACGAATCGTACGCCGTCCTGACTTTCGAAGACCGGTCCATCGCTGTGGGGGTTGCCCTTTGTCACTGCGATCACCAGGAACCGGTCCTGCCCCATTTTCCACTCGGCGCCACGGCTTAGCTCGGGCCGGTATGTCGCCGACCCCTCCCTATGGGGCTCCGACTCAAATGCAGCTCTCTGCTGGGCGAATCGATTCATCGCCGCAAGCAGTTCCTGCTGCTTGTTGTATGCCTCGGTGATCTGCGACAGTTCCTCAGTCGACGCAAATCCATTGATGTACCAGACTTCTTTCGATCCGGTCAGGGACTCAATACCCAAATACGGATGAGGGACCCCGAGGCCAATGCATACACGCGCCGCTTCGGCTTCAATTCGGTTCAGAGTTGCGTCATGACCGGGTTTCCAAAACTCGCGAGAGATATACAGGATCCGTGGTGCCTGAGCGCGCGCCGACGTTTGCATCGCGAGGCCGAGCACCAATGGCAGAAGCTTCAACATGGTTTCTTCTCAGTCAATCGTGGCCGCAGTCGATCCTTTTCGGCCGAATAGGATATATCATACGCCCGCCGGTGCCAGTTGCTCGCGGTACCGCGGTGTACAAGGAATCTGAGCTATACGAGCAGAGTGATGAGGTAAGTCTTGCCGACCCGGCTGGGTTTCAGGTCAAAAACGCACGGACTATCGAATGATTTTGATCGCTGCAGGCGTCTACGGAATGCCAGCATTCCGTCCTGAGGTCGCTCACGAAGTAGCGCTTTATGGCGGCGCAACAACGTCAAGGCTTGACACAACCGTGCATTTCGGTTTGCTGCATGCTGCCGACAGCATCAAGCCTCGGCAGAATTTCGTGCGAACTGTCGCCCCGAGACTGAACGGCCACGAGCGTGCTCGTCTCGCAGTGCTGCGAGATGGTTGCCAATGTACCTGCGGGCTCAGAGCAAAAGGCTTTTGAAGCTCAGGTGCATTCGACATAACGAAGGACGAATACTTTTATGCAAACGAATGTGAAGCACCTTGTGTGGATTCTGACGCTGGCAGGATCCATGACGACTACCGCTGTGTTTGCGGCGGATAGAGAGATAAAGGTCGACGACAGGCTGGACGCGTCGGCCGATACGTTGACTGACATGATGAAGGCCTCCGATAAGGGCATTCCCCAAGACCTGATCGATAAAGCGCATTGCGTTGTCGTCGTGCCGGGAATGAAGAAGGCCGGTTTTATCATTGGTGGCAAATACGGCCGGGGATTTGCTGTTTGCCGGAGGCATGATGGCGTGGGTTGGACCGCTCCCGCCGCGATGAGGGTAGAGGGTGGAAGCTTCGGATTTCAGATCGGCGCGTCGGACACGGATGTTGTCCTGCTCGTGACAAACGATCACGGAATGAATCATTTGTTGTCCGATAAGTTCACGCTCGGCGGGGAAGCCACTGTGGCGGCTGGTCCAATCGGCCGCGATGCGAGCGCTCAGACCGACGCCATGATGCACGCTGAAATGTTGTCGTATTCACGTTCCCGCGGATTGTTTGCGGGCATTTCTCTCGAAGGCGCGACGCTTCGGCCCGATGACGATACGAACAAGGAGTTGTATGGTCATAACTCAACGAATCGCGAGATTTTGACCGGCCACTTCAAAACACCAGCAGCGGCCGCCAGGTTCGAAAGAGCCCTCAATCGGGATTCGGCTGATCGAATCAAATAGGGTCTGCAGCCGTGGCGGAAGTCTTTAAGAGCGGCATGCTCAGGCGAAACGCCTGACGCCACATTTATTGGATCAACACGTTGCGAGCCAAGGTGGGGCAGGCATTCAGCCTGCCCGACTTACTCCAATCGATTTCTGTCCCGGAGAACCCCTCTCTAGCTACGCGTTCAGTATCAAAATCATCAGTCAGAACGGAACCATGACGTTAAAAGAGCCGCTCCGGATAGACTGACCGATCACGTGGTTGAGCATTAACTTCGAATTCAAAAAACAAAAGGAGAATTACATGGCAGGCAAAAACACAGCCGTATTCGGCATCTACAAGAACAGCACGTTCGCCGAGCGCGCCGTCGATCGCATCATCGCAGCGGGCTTTACCAACAATGACATATCGGTGTTGCTGCCCGATAGCCAGAGCTCGAAAGAGTTCGCTCACGAGAAGAACACCAAGGCGCCGGAAGGCACAACCACGGGCGTCACGACTGGTGGCGTGGTGGGGGGAACTCTTGGTCTCTTAGCCGGAATCGGAGCTTTGGCCATCCCTGGTGTTGGGCCATTCATCGCGGCCGGTCCCATCATGGGCGCGCTCGCTGGCTTGGGTGTCGGCGGGGCAGTGGGCGGCCTTATCGGCGCTCTTGTGGGAATGGGGATTCCTGAATACGAGGCCAAGCGTTATGAGGGCCGGGTAAAAGAGGGCGGCGTTCTGCTGTCCGTGCATTGCGACACCTCCGATGAAATCTCGCGCGCAAAAGAGCTCCTGAAGGCCACCGGTGCGGAAGATATCGCGTCGGCCGGAGAGACAAGCGTTTCGACACATGGCGTCGACCCTGTTCGTTAGGCTGTAGCGGCACAACCGCGGACGGTCGGCGGAATCCGGCCTCCGCGGCGGCCCCAAGGTGACAAAACGTCGTCATCCGACGGGCGCCGAATTTCCTATGACAAGAACTAGCCGTACCCCTCTGGCTCTCCGCCTGGGACCTCTCCCGATACTTGCACTCGCGATCGCGGGCCTCTACTTCGCCCGTGAAGTTCTCATACCTTTTGCCTTCGCCCTCACATTAACGTTGATCCTTTCGCCTGCCGTGAGTTGGCTGAGCAGGATTCACATTAGCCGCGCGCCTGCAGTCCTCACCGTCATGCTCGTATCGATGGGAATGACAGCAGGGCTGGCGTGGATCATCGCGAGTCAGCTAGTCGACGTGGCGAATGAACTACCCAACTACAGAGAAAATATCAAGGCCAAGATAGCCGCGGTGCGCACGCCTACAAAGGGTGCGTTAGGGCGCGCCGCGGCCAGCGTCCAGGAGCTTGGCAAAGATTTGCTGGGACCCGAGACACCGGCTGCCGCGACTTCCCCTCCGGGACGTGCAATGCGAAGAGGACCCGCAGTTCAATCGAATACCCCCTTGCCGGTGGAAGTTGTCGACCCGCCCCGCAATGGGCTCCAGTATGTTCGCGATATTACGAGGGCGTTTATCGCGCCCGTGAGTATAACGGGTATTGTGGTGATCTTCACGGTTTTCATGCTGCTCAAAAAAGAGGACTTGCGCAACCGTCTCCTTCGCCTCGTGGGCCTGGGGCAGCTCACGGTAACGACCCAGGCTCTCGACGATGCCACGCAGAGAGTGAGCCGTTACTTGTTGATGCAGTTTCTGGTGAATGCAGCCTTTGGTCTTTTGGTCAGCATCGGGCTCTATTTTATCGGGGTACCGTATGCAGTTCTCTGGGGAACCGTAGGAGGACTGTTGCGTCTTGTGCCGTATGTCGGCACGTTGGTGGCGGGCGCTCTGCCGTTAGCTCTTTCGATGGCCGTGTTCAATACCTGGGCGCCTCCACTGTTGGTCCTGGGATTGTATGTCGGTCTGGAACTAATTACGGGAAACCTGGTGGAACCTTGGCTGTACGGTGTACACACCGGGATATCCTCATTGGCAATTCTCGTATCCGCTGTCTTTTGGACGCTCCTCTGGGGTCCCGCGGGTTTGATCCTCTCAACGCCGTTGACCGTCTGTTTGTTGGTGCTGGGAAGATACTCTCCGCAATTGTCGTTTCTACACATTCTGCTCGGCGATGAACCGGTACTGGAGCCGCAAGCCCGGCTTTACCAGCGCTTGCTCGCCATGGACCAGGTCGAGGCACAATCCGTTGTTGATGTTTTCCTGAAGGAACACCCGCTGAACGAGCTCTACGATTCCCTGTTGATTCCGGCATTGACGCTGGCGGAACAGGATCGGCATCGCGGTGCCATCGACGCCGCAAGGGAAGAATTCCTCTTCCTGAATTTCAACGAGATGATTGCCGACCTTTCGACTTATCAATCGCTAGCCGATGTCCCCGACGAAAATGGGGCACTCAACGCACCGACCGAGTTCGCAGCGACCCATGGCAGGATACTCTGCGTGGCCGCGCATGATCAGGCGGATGAGATCACAGCAGGAATGCTGGGTCAATTTTTGGAACGCCGAGGCAGCATTGCGATCCCGATCCCCGTGAGTCCAAATGTCATCGACGTGCTACGGTCGCTAAGACCGGTAGCGGGCGATCTCATTTGTATTTCCGCGTTACCGCCCTACGCTTTCACTCCAGCACGAAAAATGTACAAGCAAATACGGGCACGCTATCCCAAGGTCAGCATTGCCGTCGGCGCGTGGGGCTTCACCGGCGACCCCGATAAGGCTAAGGCATCTTTTGAACGGACCCCACCGGATCAGTTCTTCACCAGCTTTCTCCAGGTAGCCGAGTATCTGTATCCGCCGGCACCCGAGTCCACCGAATCCATGCTCGTCGAGGCTACCGATTAGCTCCGCTGGAAGTTTCCGCCAAGCCAAATTGTCGATGATCAGCAGCCGATTGCTGCGAGATTGTGCAGAAACTCCTTGAGTGTCCTTCGGCCAGGTGTTAAACAATCAGCCGGAACTACCCGTGAATTCCGGGCGCCTCGTGGCCCGACTTCTCGACGTACTCGATATACGATCCTGGGTACACATGTGGTGTCCGGTCGCCGTTATCGCCGCCCAGCTCGAGGACTCGAGTGCTCAGTCCACGCAGGAACATTCGATCGTGCGACACGAAAATCATCGTGCCTGCGAATTGCGACAGCGCTTCCACCAGCATCTCTTTCGTCGCCAGATCGAGATGATTGGTTGGCTCGTCCAGCACCAGGAAATTCGGCGGATCGTAGAGCATCCGCGCCATCGCCAGCCGCGACCGTTCACCTCCCGATAACGCGCGGATCGGTTTGTCCACATCGTCGCCCGAAAACTGAAACGCCCCCGCGAGCGTCCTCAGGGCCCCCAAGCCGTCGTGTGGGAAATCCTTCTCCAGTTGTTCGATGACGGTCAGTTCCGCGTCCAGCACGTCGAGCGATTGTTGGGCGAAGTATCCCATTTTCAGGCTGGCCCCCAGTTGAACGGTCCCGCGGTCCGGTTCCGCGGCGCCGGCGATCAGCTTCAGCAGCGTGGTCTTACCCGCGCCATTGCGGCCCATTACGGCCCACCGCTCGCCCCGCCGGACGATCATGCTGAATCCGTCATAAACCACGCGCGAGCCATATTGTTTGTGGACGCCCTCGATCACCGCCACCTGGTCGCCCGACCGCGGTGGCTCGCGGAACTCGAACTTCACCACCTGTCGCTTGCGCGGCAACACCACCTTTTCGATCTTGTCGAGCGCCTTGATGCGGCTCTGCACCTGCGCCGCCTTGGCAGCGTGTGTCCGGAAGCGATCGATGAAGCGCTGCTCTTTGGCCAGCATCGCCTGCTGGCGCGTGTACGCCGCCTGTTGATTCGCTTCACGGATAGCTCGTTCGCGCTCATAGAAATCGTAATCTCCCGAATACGTGATGATCTCGCCCGAGTCGATTTCGGCGATCTTTGTCACTACGCGGTTCATGAACTCCCGGTCGTGCGTCGTCATCAGGAGCGCGGCGGACACTGTTTTGAGGAACCGCTCGAGCCAGATAATCGATTCGATGTCCAGGTGATTCGTCGGCTCGTCCATCAGCAGCACGTCCGGACGGCCCAGCAACACGCGCGCCAGCGCCACGCGCATCTTCCAACCGCCGGATAGATTGCCCACATCGCCATCGATCTGCTCCGCCGTAAAACCGAGCCCATCCAGCACTTCGCGCGCCTGGGCTTCGAGGCCGTAGCCATCCAGGTGCTCATACTCCTCCTGGACCTCGCCGAACCGCGCCAGGATAGCATCGAGCGAATCCGCGCAGTGTGGATCGGCCATTTTGTGGTTGAGCGCTTCGAGTTCATGGTGGAGGTCGCCGACGCGCCCGCTGCCCGCAATGGCCTCGTCGAGCACGGAGCGGCCCGACATCTCTTCTACATCCTGGCGAAAATAGCCTATGGTGAGCCGCTTCGGAAGAGTCACTTCACCGTCGTCGGGCGCTTCTTCCCCGACAATCATTCGAAAAAGCGTGGTCTTACCGGCGCCATTCGGGCCCACGAGGCCTACTTTGTCACCGGGATTCAACTGGAACGACGCATCGACGAAAACCAGTTGACGGCCGTATTGTTTATTGATGTTGGCAAGCGAGATCATTCGGGAATACTTCTATTGTGCGTAGCGCGGGCCCCTGCGCGCCAGACTACGCGGTCGGCACGGCGGCTCGGCTCTCCGCGAAAATTTCAAATCCTGTGCGCTTGAGCTAGAATCGGAACTCGCTTAAGCATATGCTTTTCGTCTCCTCCGTTGGGAAAACCGGCAGTCTTGCCGCGCTGTTGGGCTTGCTGGCGGCAATACCGGCTGCGGGACAATTCGTGCAGGATCCGCCGCCCGAGTTCTCTTTTCTTTCGGCCATTCTCAAAGTCAGAAAGAACATTCCCTACGAGATCTGGGGGGAAGTGAGATTCCCGCCCAACCGGGACGTGGGTCCGGCCAGGCAGGGTAGGCATTGGTCCATTTTGGCCGAAACCGCGAACGGCAGCGACCCGGTGACGGAATGGAACAGGATCAAGCCGGCGTTCCTGCAGAACGGCTGGACCGTGGTCAAAGAATATCGGGTGGGCGGATTGCTTGAGGTGTTGCAATACGCCAAAAATGGCGTGCAGGCATGGGCCAACGTGGATACTGACGGCTCGCCGCTCCTCTTTCGTGTAGACGTGATTGAAATTGCTCCGCCACCCTTTACTCTGACGCTCGCCGCGCCGGCTAGGACTCCCGAGAAAATCGAGAGAGATAAGGGGGACTTTCCCTATCTGGCGCCGCTTCCCGGATCGAAATTTCATCGCGGCGACGCCAACAACGCACCGTTTCGGGTGACGCCGCCGGGCGCCCAGGAGGCGGAAATCGTCGCGAACGGTTCGCTCTATCGCTACTACGATTTCCCCGAGCTTTCCAACGTGCTACTGACCACCGTGTATCACGACGCGTTCACAAAAGGCGGTTGGGCGATCGTGCAGGAGGGGCTCAGCGTCATTCGCGCTCACTATACGCAAAGGGGCCGTAACATCTGGGCGATGGTGGACCCGACCGCCGGCGGGTATACACTCACGGTGGCGGATGCCGGATTGTCCGACCTGGGGGCAAGCCTGGCGAAAGCGTGCCATGTGGCGCTCTACGGTGTATTGTTCGACTTCAACAGATCCACCTTGCAGCCGTCTTCCGACGCGGCACTGCAACCGGCGGCGAATATCATGACGACGGATAAGACGCTCAGACTGGAGGTACAGGGTCACACCGACAATGTCGGCAACGACTCGTATAACCAAACGCTTTCGGAAGCGCGGGCGAAGGCGGTGGTGACGTGGCTCGCGCAACATGGCATCGCAGCGGACCGGCTCACGGCCAAGGGCTACGGCAAGACCAAACCCGTCGCCGACAATGGCAGTGACGAAGGGCGCGCAAAGAATCGCCGGGTCGAGATCGCCGATCCTCGATGCACGCCGAAGAGCAATTAGAATCGGCGCTAGCAGCCCCGGCAGAAGTCGGGCAGGCTGAATGCCCGCCCCACCCTTCCACATCCTCCACATCTTCGAGGGATGCGAAGAATCAGAGGCTTTGTTAACACCTTGGCTCGCGACTGACTTAGGCCATAAAAGTGTCGCAGGCGTTTCGGTTTCATCCGGCGCGGCGTCATTCCGGCCGCCCTGCTGAGATGAGGTGATCGACAATGCCTTGGTGGTCACAACTGGCGGCCGGCCGGGCGTCATCGCTACCATTCAGGGACGCATGCCACGTCGCCTCTCGCCGTCCCCGATAGCCTGGTCTCTGACGACAGCCGCGCTGTGTGCTCAACCCTACCTGCATCCGCCCTCCGTAGACACCTACGCAACACACAATCCGTCCGGGATCACGATACTTCCCAATGGCCGTTACATACGGCCGGAAGGCAAGCATTTTCCGCTTGTTCGCTTTCCGCACGGCCTCTCCATGAGTCGCGATGGGAAACGACTATTTGTGCCTAGTGACGGTGTTGGGCAGATTCTGACGGAGTGGCAGTCCGAGGCGCCGAAGATCGCTGAACTGATCCTTCCGAAGCCGCCCGGGAAAAAGAACGGTCACCTGAACGCGGGCGGCGCGGATTTCTCTCCCAACGGCGGGACGCTGTACTGGAGCGGCGGGGACCGGGGTACGCTCTACGTGTTCGACACGGCCTCGACTCAGTTAATGGGTGAAATCTCACTCAACGTCGAAGTTGCCGGCAGGAAGTTTGAGGACAGCTATGCCGCCGATCTGAAGGTCTCGGAAGATGGCCGCCTTCTCTACTGCGCCGATGTTACGAACTTTCGCCTGGTGATCGTCGACACCGCGCAGCGGCGCGTGGTAGGTTCGACGCCTGTTGGCCGGTACCCATACGCGCTGGCCGTTTCCGGAAGCCGAGTCTTCGTAGCCAATATCGGCCTGTTCGAATACAGCGCAATTCCGGCGCCAGCCGACGAAACGTCCGATCCCCGCGGCCTCACCCGCCCCGCATTCGGCTATCCGAGCAAGGCAGCGCGCGACGGCGTCACGCTCGAAGGCCGCAGGATTCCCGGCCTGGGTGACGACAACGGGCCGCAGTCGTTCTCCGTAACCGGCGTCGATGTCTCGAATCCGCAAGCGCCGAAAGTGCTCAGCCATTGGAAGACCGGTCTGCTCATCCACGCTCCGTCGGATAATGGCGCTACGGTGGGGGGCAGCGCTCCCAACTATGTCGCCGTGAGTGGTGGCAGCCTGTTCGTCTCAAACGGGAACAACGACCTGATCGAGCGTATCGATCTATCCAACGGAACTTTGGTGGCCAAGCAGAGGATTGTTCCCTCCCCCTTGGTCGCGCGGCTGCGCGGCGTGGGCCCGTCGGGCATGGTGGTGTCACCGGACGGCGCCACACTGTATGTCGCGGAAAGTGGAATCAACGCCATCGGCGTCCTGGACGCCCGCACGCTTCAGGTGTTGGGACACATTCCGACCGCCTGGTACCCGTATCGCGTGGCGATCTCGACGGACGGCCGCCATCTGGCCTGCATCTCTTTCAAAGGCTTCGGCAACGGACCGAACGCCGGCACAGAAATTCCGAAGAGCGAGTTCCTGAAGATGCACGGTGTGATCAGCATTCTTGACAACCCTTCCGGCGACGAACTGCGGAAGATGAGCGAACGCGTTCTCGAATACAACGGCATGGTGGATCGTGAGGCCGACCGGGCTGCCATGTCGACTCGGGTTATCCCCGGCATTCCGGGGCACGTGTCCAACGAGATCAAGTACGTTGTCTTCATCACCAAGGAAAACCACACCTACGACACCATCTTCGACCGGGTACCCGGCGCGCGGCATGACCCCACCCTGTTGCGTTGGGGCTTGCATCAAACCATCAAGGCAGAAGGCCAGCCCACTCTCGACGATGTCGGGGTTATGGTGAACCACAACGCACTGGCCCGGGCGTTTACGGTGAGCGACAACTTCTACATGGAACCGGAGGCTTCCGGTGTAGGGCATCGCTGGCTGGTAGGCGTGCAGCCGAACAATCTCATGCAGATGACTTACTCGCTCGGCTGGGCGTTCAAGAAGGACAGCACGGCACCGGGGCGCCGCTACTCGATGGGATCGAACGGTTCGCTCATTCCGGAGGACTACCCTGAAGCCGGCTCGATGTGGGAACACCTGGGACGCCATCGTATCCGTTTCCGAAACTACGGCGAGGGATTCGAGTTTCCCGGAGTCGACGAGGACAAAGACGAACATCCCACCGGCGCGCGCGAGGTGGTGAACATTCCGATGCCGAAGGTCCTGTTCGAAAACACCGATTTTGGCTATCCCATCTTCAACATGAATATTCCGGACCAATATCGGGCGCATTGGTTCATGCAGGATGTCGAAAAACGGTTTCTGCGCGCTGGGAAGAGGCTTCCTTCCTTTCTGAACATCGCCATCTGCAACGATCATGGGACCGACCCCAAGCCGGACAAGGGTTACCCATACCTGGCCTCGTGGATGGCAGACAACGATCTTGCGCTGGGACGCATCGTCGAGTTTCTTTCGCACACTCCATATTGGAAGAACATGGCGATCTTCGTGACCCAGGACGATGCGGGCGGCGAACCCGATCACGTGGACGCGCAGAGAAGTGTCCTGCTGGTAATCAGTCCGTGGGCCAAACGCGGCTACGTCTCCCACCGGCACACTACCATTCTCAGCATGCACCGCACTCTTTACGAGATCTTCGGCCTGCCGCCTTTAAACATGTTCGACGCGCTCGCTAACGATTTCTCAGACAGCTTCACAACCACGCCCGATTTTCGGCCGTACAACGTTGTTCCTGTGGACCCACGAATCTTCGATCCGGAGAAAGCAAAAGATCCCAACGATCCCGACTACGGGCAGGCGCGCAAGTTGCCTTCCATCACCATGGACGATGATGACGAAGTGGGGAAGAATCTGAAGCGAGGCGAAAAGGAGGTCTCGCGTCACCGCTGACGCGCCGTGGCGCGGGCCACTGAAAGAATCACTCCGCAAAACAAAAGCGTGTCGGCGAAGTAGCTGATTCCCTCGACTTTTGCCTGCGTGCCCGGGTCCGCCAGCGACGCGATCAGAACGGGGGCGTAGATCACCTCGAGCAGGAGCAGAATCCAGGCGCCGAGATACGCGGCCGCCATACGCGTCTTCCGCGACAGCAGAAAGCAGCCCCCGGCTACAACGAGAAAAGCGCCCGTCATGTAGTCGGTGACGGGGCGAGACGGAACCCACGTGGGCATTTGCCTCTGCAGCGGCACTACCGGAAGGACCAGCGGATGCAGAAAATGCTGAATGCCGAAAAAGATCGCCGTGAGCCCGATCAGGACGCGTCCCACGTTAATCAGAATTTTACCCGGACGGGAATTCCCGCCCATCGCGAACCCCGCCAAAACCCAGCCGGCGCTACCGAACGACGTTTCCCGAAAGACGATCGTCCATGCCATTCGCCCTCCGATCCTGATCGCTCCCGGAAGATACAACATCGCAACAAAGAGGAACATCATGATGCCCACCAGCAGGCCGGACCATTGCACCTTGATCTTCGTCACGATACTCAGCCCTGCGGCGATCAGGGCAATGCCGACGAAATATAGCCAAAACGATCGCAACGGCATGTAGGACGGAACCATATTCAGCAGGAATTTTTCACGCGACAGGTGTTCCGAGCCAAAGACCGCCAACGGAGTACCGAAACACAGATATGTCAGGGCAACAATTTTGTCGATGCCCCGAGCCTGAACAATATCGTTCTTCGCGGCCCACAGGCCAATCGCCAGCAGCGCGAGCCCGGCGACCGACATCGACAACACCGTGCCGGGAAGTTCAAGGAATAAGGCGAGAATCATCGGCTGCACTCTTCAACTCACCTGGCATCCGGCGCCACGCAGCGGAAATTGGCGGCGTCGTCCGTGCTGCCGGAGCCGTTGTATTTGGCTGCCTGCGGATAAGGACACAGAGGACGTGTGCGAACGACACCGCTGTCAGGAGTGCGGCCCTTGTACTTCGTCGCGATAATCTGTTTCGGCGCGACACCTTGATCGACCCATCGATCAAGGGCAATACTCAGGCTGTGCGACGCGTCGGATGGAAAGGGCGAGGGGTTGGTTCCGAAGCTATCCGGGCCCGGGCCACCGGCGCAGTGCTGCATCCCAGGGACCATGTATAGCTGCACAAAACGGTCCGCCTCCTTAGCGCCCATCTTCGAGACGACTGAGCCGTAATAATCGATCGCGTTTGTGGGAGCGATTGCGGTGTCGCTCCATCCGTGATAAATGAACAGCTTTCCGCCGCGCGCCTCGAAGGGCTTCAGATTCGGGTCGACAGCGTTGAACAGGCGCGCTGACGAATCGTCGACCACCTTCATGTCGCGATCGAAGTTAAAGCCGCGGAAATCCCATTTAGGATTCTGAAAGACGATGTTGGCGAAGTAGCCGATGCCGAAGACCGCCTGCTGCGAATCAGCGCCGGTCACCCAACGGCTCCAACCGCCCGGTCCCGCTTCGCCGCCTGGAACATAGCCCGGAAAAATGCGCTCGCCTTTCGCGTTCTTCGGCCCGTCGTAGATCTTCCTCAGTGCGCCGATTTGTGCGGCTGTCAGGCAGGCGTCGGATTCCGCCCCCTTACAGAGCAACGTGGCGGGATCGAAATGGCACCTCGTGGGATCATCAATGACGCCGTCGCTCACGCCATCGTTCGCGTCACAAGCGGCTAGCGCCGCCTGCTCAATGGCGGGCATTTTGGAGGCGGGGATCTGCGCGTCTCCTTCGAGCGCCTGTTGGTCCCAGATGAAGCCGGCGAAGTTGTGGGTCCAGAAGTTCGCGGGCGCGCCGGATATGATGCCGTCGTAATCACCGGGATAGCGCTGGGCCTCCAGCAGTCCTTGGCGGCCGCCGTTGGAGCAGGCGCTGAAGTAGGAATGCCGGGCGTCGCGACCGTAGAAACCTGCAATCACTGCTTTGGATTTTTCGGCGGTCTCATGGATCGCTCGATAGGCGAAATCGACTACCTTCTCGGAGTGGCCCAGTGCCCATTCCGCGCTGGTTGCGGGGCCCTTGTGGCCGGTGTCGGTGGAGGAGCTCGCATACCCGTTGATCACGGCGGCGGCCATGAGGCCGTACTGGATCGATCCGGCGAAACCTCCGTTTCCGATGGCGAAGTATTTTCCATTCCAGGCGGCCACCGGCATCCAAACTTCGAATTCGATGTGGGAATCGGCCGAGGGTTGCGCGACACCTTGGACGCGGCAAAAGGCGGGGACATCCTTAAAAGCGGCGTTGGACCGCGCTTCAGGCTGCGTGAACGCTCCAGCAGCCACAACGGCCGCGGAGGCGATTTTCGCATCCTTCAGCCTGAGAGTGGCGAGCTTCTCACAATCGGCGGCGAGTAAGGTGGACGCAGAGAGAAGAAAGAAGGTGAGCTTCATGAGATCTCACGATGATACTGCTAGCCGGGGCGGCCATGCCGGGGCCTGTTTGTCGCCGGCAGGTGGAGCGCGGCCAGCGGCGAAGGCTTATCAAGAACGTGCTAACGCCAGGGATCTGAATCGGAAACTCGAATTCCTGGTTGTGACCCGCCGCGAATAAGCGTGATCCAATCCCGTCTTCCGAAGCTGGAAAGCACAATTAGCGGGCTCACTGCGTGGTCACTTCGCCGCTCTGCCGTGATCCAGGCATAACTCGACCAGAGCGGACAGGTCGGCTTCACCCACGCACATGACCGTGTCTGCCCCACCCCAATAGATCTTCACGGTTCCATCACGCTCCGGCACGGCGCCGCAGGTGAAAACGACGTTGTGGACGTAACCTGTAATCTCCCAGGGATCTTCCGGCTGCAGGATCCACGAGTCGCTCACACCGATGATTTTTGCGGGGTTCGCCAGGTCGTGTAGGGCGACTCCCAGCCGGTACACCGATCCATCCATGGTCTGGAACACGCCATGATAAATGGAAAGCCATCCCGCGCTGGTTTTGATGGGCGGCGCGCCCGGGCCGATTTTCATCTCGTCCCAGTGATATGGCACGGGACGCATAATGAGCTCCGATTGGCCCCAGAATCGCAAATCCGGAGAATACGAGATCCAGATGGACCAGGGCGCGATTTCCGAATGAGGGCGGTCCAGCCGAACATAGAGACCGCCAAACTTCTCGGGGAAGATTACGACGTTCCGATAGTCCGCTTCCGTGATCAGCGAGACCCTTTCGACGCGCTCGAAGTCCCGAGTTCTGGCGAGCGCGATGCGCACTCCATTTCGCGAGTAAGCGCTGTATGTGATCAGGTATTCGCCCTCGAGGTGAGTCACGCGTGGATCTTCCACACCGTATTCCTCGTAGGCTGCGAACGGGCCGCCCTGCTCAGGAGTCAAAAAAGGCTCCGAATCGGCAGTAAAGTGAAATCCATCATCGCTGCGCGCCAGGCCGATGATGGAGCGTCCCGTGCGCAGATGGGAGCGGAACAGCATTATGTATTCCTGCCCGTGCTTCACGACCGCGGCATTGTGGACGGTTTCCACGGGGTACGGGATTTCAGCCTTGGTGAGGATCGGGTTGTGAGCGTATCGTCGGACGATATCCTCAGTCATGCTCGCCCGCCCGCTTCCATTTCAAAGATCTTCCGATAGACCTGTTCGTACCCATTCACCATCGTGTCGATCGAGAAGCATTGCTCAACGCGGTTGCGGCAGGCAGTGCGATCGATTTGAGAAACACGCTCCAATGCCCGCACGGCTTCGTTCACGCCGTTAACCAGGAACCCGGTGCGCCCATCCTCGATTACTTCACGGCAGGACCCCAGATCCATGGCGATCACGGGCACTCCGGCGGCATTGGCTTCCGCGAGGACCAGCCCGAAACGCTCGGGGATTGTGTTTAAGTGCAGCAGCGCACGTGCGCTCGCGAACAGCTCATTTTTGCCCGCCACATCTACCGAACCGATATACCGGATCGTCGCGTCCAGGTGCGGCTCAACCTGTTCCCGGAAATACTTCTGATCCTGGATCAAGCCCGCGATAGTCAGCTCCAATCCCGTCATGCGAGCGACCGCGATGGCCAGATGCACACCTTTGTCCGGGTGAATGCGGCCGAGAAAGACCAGATGGTCGCCGCCACTTTCCTGGAACGGGTACAAGGAGAGGTCGATTCCGTTATAGACGGTCGCCAGGTAATTCAGCCCCGGCGCACGATCAGAATTACTGACCGAGACGAAGTACCCGTCACGATACTTGTCATACACCGGCATGATTTGAGGCGATGAGAATCCGTGGATCGTGGTTAGCACGGGCGTTCTTACCACGCGCGTGAAGGCCAGGGGCATGAAGTCGTAGTGGCTGTGGATAAGGTCGAACTCATCCGCATGCTCGAAAGCTTCGGAAATGTGCAGGTACTCGGCGACTTTGGGATCGATGCTGGGATCCTCTTCATATCCGCGTTCCACCACTGCATGCAGGTGAGCACGGGACACGGAATCCCGAGTTGCGAACAAAGTAACATTCCAGCCACGAGAGACCAACCCCTCCGTAATATTGCCGGCCACCGTCTCCCATGCGCCGTACTGGCGCGGCGGGGTTCGCCAGGCGACTGGCGACAGAACAGCCACTCTTTTATTCGGAATCATCATACGGCTTCCATGGCGCCTAATACTTCATCAATTGGAACGGTGGCAAAACCCGTGGCATGATCGGCCAGCCCATAGGGGATGATCAATACCCCGTTATGAAGCAACGCGCCGCAGGTGTACACCACGTTCGGGACGTAGCCTTCCCGCTCGTTCTCGTTCGGCCTCAGCAAAGGCTCGCGCAAGCGGCCGATCACGTGCGCCGGATCATCACGATCGAGGAGGAAAGCTCCGATTGAGTAAGTTCGCAGAGCGCCGACGCCGTGGCTGAGAACCAGCCAGCCCGCATCGGTCTCGATTGGAGAACCGCAGTTCCCGAGTTGCACCAATTCCCAGGGAAAAACAGGTTTGAGAAGCAGCCGGCTTTCATTCCAAAAGTGGACATTGTCGGAAGACATCAGGAAGATGTTCTCGTTGTCCTGGCGGGAGAGCATCGTATAGAGGCCATTGATTTTCCGTGGGAACAGGGCCATGCCTTTGTTCTCCGCAGCCGGACCGTTCAGCGTGATAAACCGAAACAGAAGGAAGTCGGAGGTCTCGACAAGTTCCGGCATTACCACCCTACCGTCATATGCGGTAAACGTCGCATAGTAGATGTGTGTGCCATCGTCGTTCTGGAAACGAACGAAACGAGCGTCCTCCATGCCATTGCGCTGAGAGGGCGTCGCCGGGAACAGAATGCGCTCGCATAGCTGTTGTTCCGGCTGGAACTGAACCTCGTAATTCGAGCGGGCCAACATCCAAATACCCTGCGCAATATTCTGATCTTCGGGCGTCATGCCGTCCGCCTCGCGGAACTGCTCCGCTTGGAGTGCAACGCGAAGATTCTCGAGCGTGAACGACTCGCTCAGCCTGTTCATGACGCGCCGCACGAGCAGGCCGTTCAACCCCAATTCCACGAGTTTTCGCCCGAACAGAGGTTTTTCGTAGATCGGATTTGGGATCTGGTGCGGCTCAGTAAGGAAGCCGGTGGGGGGAAATACCTCGATACTGTGATCGGCGTGGATGACACCGGTTCGAAAAGTGATCGAGGACACATGGCCTTCGCCCGTGGCGCGCAAGCTGAGAATAAACCGCAGGCCGCCGGGCGGCAGATCCGTCTGGTCAGGGTGCGGGACGATGGAGGGATTGAAAAGGGCGGCGGATTCCAGCGAGTATTCCGCCATGAAATAGGCGCCAATCAGAAGTCTTCGTTGTTCGGACAATTCCCCGTCCGACGACAGCAAATCGCGCACCTGCTCAAAGCGATCGAGGAACAAATCTTTCGCGTGCTGGTGCCTTTGGGAAAATTCGGTGGCCCCTTCATCAAGGAGTCGGCCAACCTCGGCTTCCGGAAGCTGCATGATTCGCGAGATAATTCCGGCCATCCGATCAGGACTTCCCGGGCTGAAGGGCCTAAGCAGCACGCGTGACTGATCGGGCCTCAAGATTGTGGTGGTGCGGGTAACGTTCATAGATTCTTGTTCAGGACTTTTGCAGTGCAGGCCGGCACTTGCGCGCGATGAGCGATCGCGCCGGGCCGCAACGGTTTCTCGTGGGGGACACGGAAGAAACCAATGGGTCGCGAAGCCGCCTGCTCCACCCTTCCGTAGCCTGCGGCGCATCGATTTTGTCTACGCACCATTGGCTATGGGGGCCTTGAAACTCGTCAACATGTTCTGCGCCAGCCGCATCTCCGCCAATGAGAGCAGGAAGGCCAGGGTGGATTCAGCTCCCTGATTTCCATTGACGCGGTCCACGTGCAATCCATCTCCGCAAGCGCCGCTTTCGGGCGAATAGAGTTCCAGGCCGAGATCGTTCCACCCGAGGAACCAATCGAAAGCGCGCTGCGCCTGTTCGTACCACCAGACATCCGCTGTCACGCGATAGGCTTCCAGGCACGCCGACACCATGGCGTGCGCCTCGATCGGTTGTTGATCGAAATTAGCGCGCACGCCGGCACGCCGGTAGAAACCATTGCTCCCAATGGGACGAAAGTGCCCCTTCTCGGAGATCTGCAGCTCATTCAGCCAACGCAAGGCTTCGAGGCCCCGCTCAAGAACCGCCGGCTGCGCAGTGGCGTAGCCGCTGAGAATCAACGCATGGGCGAGCTTCGCGTTGTCGTACGACAGATCTTCTTCAAACCAGCACCAATCCGGCTTGGAGTTACGCTCCAGAAGTCCAAGGAGCCGGCATGTCAGCGTATCGCGGGACTGGTTGACCAGGCTGTCCCCGCTCAAGCGGCGCAGATATTCGTGAATGCCGATCAAGCCAAAAGCCCAGGCCCGCGGCGAAGTGAAATCCGCCAGGGGTGGTAGCGCCTGCGCGAAGAGCTGCCCGGCCATCATCTGGAAACTTCGGAACGGCGAGCGTCCCACGCCGATGCCCAGAGCCCATAAGGCGCGGCCTTGACTGTCTTCCGATCCCTGCTCATCCAGCCACTGGCGCTCAAAACTCAGGTGATTGTGAAAGCGTTTCGTTTTGCTGTCGAAGGCATGATGCAGGAACGCCGCGGAGGTGGTAGCTATCGATCGCACGCGCTCCGGGTCGTCGCCGAGTTCACTGAGCAGCACCGCGAGAATGAATGCTCGCGCGTTGTCGTCCGTGCAGTAGCCTTCGGAGAAGTTCGGTACGCTGAAGACCGCGTGCTGGAATACCCCGGTGGAATCGGTCATCCGCGAAAGATGAGTGAGCTTCAACGTGGGGAGTTCCCGAGGCCGCCGGTCCAGTGTCTTCGTGATGAGAGACCGGCGCGATGACGCGGCTCCCTGCAATCGTGAGAGCTCAAACGAATGCATGTAAAGCTGCGCGACATTACCCCACACCATCTCGCGTCCCATGCGATAAGCGTTCTTGCGAATCGCGTGCCGGCGCGTATCGTCGCGGAGCAACGCAATCACTTCACGCGCGATCGCAGGAGCATCGGCAAACGGCACCAGCACGCCGCGATCGTCAGCCAGCAGTTCAGCCGCATGCCAGTACGGCGTGGAAATCACTGCTTTGCCCGAGCCAAACGTGTAGGCCAGCGTACCGGAAGTGATCTGCGCCTCGTTCAGGTAAGGCGTTATATAGAGGTCGGCGGCCCCGATAAACTCCTTCAGATTCTCCAGTTCCACGAAGTCGTTATAAAAGATAACGTTCTTCTCTATTCTGTTCTTCTTGGCAAGCATCTCCAGGCTGACTCGATAGGCTTCGCCATGTTCACGGAGTTCGTTGGGATGGGTAGCGCCCAGGACAATGTAAACGACCTCGGGGAACTCTTTGAGAATTTGGGGAAGAGCCTCCAGAACATAATGGATGCCTTTGTTTGGAGAGAGCAGACCGAAGGTGAGAAGCACCACTTTCCCTTCGACGCCAAACTGGTCTTTGAAGTACGTCGGGTCGACAAAACCGACATCGGGAATGCCGTGCGCGATTAGGTCAATCTTCGCGGCGGGGGCCTCATAGATTTCCTGCAGCATCTGGCGACCGCGCTCCGCCATCACAACTACGCGCGTCGAGAGTGAGACGATCTCCCGCAGAACCCGCCGCTGGTCGGCTCTCGGCTCGCGCAGGACCGTATGCAAGGTCGTGACCACAGGCATCCTCAACTCGCGTAGAAACGCCAGTATGTGACCACCGACGGTGCCCCCAAAGATGCCGTATTCATGCTGCAGGCAAACGATATCCACGTTGCTGATATTGAGGAAGTCAGCCGCGCGCAAGTAAGACGACAAGTCCTGTTCCTCAATCTCAAAGCGGACCACTTCGGGGTAGTCGTAACCTCCTTCGATGTCATTGACGGAGACACAGAAGCACTGCGTCTGGGGATGAGCCGTCGCGACGGCAGAGAGCAGGTCAGCGGTAAACGTTGCGATGCCGCACTTGCGCGGCAGGTGATCGCCGACAAAAGCGATCTTGCGCACTCTAGAGTTTTCTTTCATTAGGGATCTCCAGCGCTTTGGGCACCGGCCTGCGGGTTCCGTGAGGCATCAGCCACAACGCGTCCTCCTAAGCCAGCTCGCTTCCTCCGCATGGTGGTCCAATCGTAGGGGATGTGACGTCCACACGTTAAGCACACCATGTACGTTTCAGATTGCGCGCTAGTCACGGTCGTTCTCGGCAAGGTGGTTCTGCGGTGACGACAACCGAACAGCCAGTCCGCAAGGTCCTGTAAAAGCATTTTTCGACACTTCCTTATGACGCTTGAATACGGCGGTACTGGGGCCGCCACATTGCGTCCTGCACCTGCTGCACGAGGTCGGCGAACTGAACGCGGGCCAAGCCCTCGGCGTCCGCGGTTTCCGCCACCGCCACCGCCACTGTTGCCGACACGCTGCGCAAGTCGTCAATATGGGGCAGAAGTGACGCTCCTGGCTGGCGCACGGTCACCAGGCTGGACACGGCGCTCGCTGCAGCGGCTATCATGCCGTTGCTGATCCGGCTGGCTCGCGACGCAATCGCGCCGAGGCCCAGGCCGGGGTACAGCATGGCATTGTTCACCTGGGCAACAACGTATGTCACACCTCGATAGGTGATGGGGGCGAACGGACTCCCGGTCGCGATCAGCCCGCGCCCATCCGTCCAGGCGATCAGATCCGCCGGGATAGCTTCAGCGCGCACCGGCGGATTCGAGAGCGCGAAGATGATGGGGCGCTCGGTATGCGCCGCCATTTCTTTCACAATCTCTTCCGTGAAGCTTCCGGATACTGTGGACGCGCCGATCAGCATCGTCGGTCTCACGCGGAATACGACCTCGGCCAGGCTCGCGCCCGCTCCATTGGCGCCATGCCTCCAGCCCTTGCATTCCGCGGCCGGCCGCGCGTACGCCGCCTGATATTCGCGAAGTTGACCGGCCATGTCCGTCGTGAGTAAGCCCTGACGGTCCACGCACCAGAAACGCCGGGCGGCTTCCTCATTCGAAAGCCCCTCACTCACCATAGCGTGGCGAATCTGATCGGCAATTCCAATACCGGCGGTGCCGGCTCCGAAAATTACGACACGCTGATTGCGCAGCGGTGTACCACAGACGCGAACAGCCGAGATTGCCGCCGCCAGCGTGATAGCGCCAGTGCCCTGCATATCGTCGTTGAAGGTGCAAATCCGGTCGCGGTACTTTTCGAGGATGCGCCGGCCATTGCCGGCTTCAAAGTCCTCCCATTGCAGCAATGCATTCGGAAAGAGCCGGGTGACCACCCTGACGTAAGCCTCGATGAAGCTGTCATAGCGCTCTCCGCGTATGCGGGCGTGACGGTTGCCTATGTAGGTAGCATCTTCCAGCAGACTCTCCCGATTGGTACCGACATCGAGCATGACGGGAATCACTCGCGCCGGATCGATGCCTCCGGCAGCCGTGTAGATCGCCAGTTTGCCGATTGACACTTCGATGCCGCCCACTCCCCAATCGCCGATTCCGAGAATCTGCTCTGCGTCGGTCGCAAGAATGAGGTCGACATCGGACGGCGCCATGTTGAGGCTGGCAAACGCCTCCTCGATCCCTTCCGCGTGGTCGATCGAGAGATAGACGCCACGAGGACGACGGCATTCGTGATTGTACTGTTCCATCGCCATTCCGACCGTCAGATCGTTGACGATGGGGATCATCTCGCGCAGATGCTCTGAAAAGAGCCGGTAGAACAGCACCTCATTGCGATCGTGCAAAGCCGTGAGATAAATGTTCTTGCTCAGCGCGTCCGGTAGCCGCTCGTACTGGATATAAGCCCGCTTTGCCTGCTCCTCCAGTGTGCTGATGTCAGGCGGCAGCAGTCCGGTTAGTCCCAGCGCTTTTCTCTCTTCTACGGTAAAGGCCGTTCCCTTGTTCAGGCGCGGCGAATTCAGTACGCCCAACCCACGTACTTTGGTCTCGTAGAAGCCGTCGGCATTCTGGCGATGCTCTGTCACCGGCGCAAGTAGCGGAATCACTCTCTGTCGCATGCGGTTGCTTAATCGGTTGTGCACGCTGCATTCCGGGTTCCGCTGCCCGCAAATCACTGGGTTGACCCTCCGCGCAGGCAGGACGCGTTGGCAGTGTTGGTGTGGAATCATCCGGCTTATGGGTGACCCGCCGCACGAGCGAAAACTCCGCTGTGGCAGTCTGTTGAAGGCTGGAGCCGGCGGTTTCGTCTGCCTTTGGACCTCATTGAGAACACGCTGGTGAAACTGGCTGCGCCATTGTTTTCATCCACTCTGTGAACCGCAGATCGGTCGCAAGGGTTGACAACCTGCGCTAACGCGCACTGCCCTTATCTTGACGGCAGACGGTCACATGACCAGATATGGTCGATCTAGCCACCGAACGCGACTGTTGCGGATAACGGCCCAAACAGCGGGGCGATCCTGCGGATCGGCAATTTCTGCGACCGGGCAGGTTGGCGGAGGCCGTGCAATGTATGGCATCGTGATCCTTCCTGATGAAGCCGAACGTACGGCACCGCAGCGCTTGATCACGAATCTGAAAACTTCAAGAAAGCAGTCGCCTTGAGATTAGAGAAACGACGACGCGCTCGTTCCTGGGATAAGATCCGTGAGCGTCTCCGTCCACCCGTACCGTTTCCCGCCAGGCAAACGGCTTCGCGGGCCAGTAGAACAAGGTAAGGAGTAACGCAATGTTGGTTTTGCTTTGGATCGGTTTCGGTGTAATCGCCGGCATGCTTGCGAGTAGGCGATTTCACCATACCTCCGGCGCTATGGCGTTGGACATCACGTTGAGCGTTGGCGGCGCGATTGCCGGCGCCCTGGCGGTCAGTTCGCTGGGGTTCCCGCAAGCGGCAGCATTCGTCCCCGGCTTGTTCGGCGCCGCGATAGGTTCTATCGCGACGCTGGTAGCCTATAGAACCATCTTTCGCCGCGCCTAGATCCTGCCGCGCGCGACCAATATCAGGCTGACCAAATCCGGTCAATCCGACGCTGTTCCAGAAGTCTGCAGTGCTAGCATGTAGCCAACAGCGAAGGAGAAGCGTTGGCCTCGGAAGGCTCACAGGCACAAGCACTAACCTGGCTCTTAGAAAACGGTCCGAGAGAACTCGAGTTGCTGTTTCGGGCGATCGTTTTTCACCCGTCCGTGCCTATTCTGATTACCGACAACGAGCGCAATAATCGCGACGCGAGTGCCGGAGCCGAAAAACTGCTGGGGATTCGACGCGATCAGATTATAGGTCAGAAAGTGGACGACTTTGCGGACCCCAGCTTCCAGCCTCGGATTTCCGACCTCTGGCGAGCTTTTCTGGGACAAGGGGAGCAGCAAGGGATTCTGCGCCTGGCCGGTCCGGATGGCACCGTGTGGGATGTCGAATACACGGCCAAAGGAAACGTGTTGCCGGTGCGCCACCTCCTTGTTCTGCGCGACAACAACGCGCCGGCTGAACCCTCAGACCACATACCGTCGTGGGTGCAGGACTACGCGCTCTGTTTACTCGATGCCGGGGGGCGTGTTGCCGCCTGGTATTCGGGGGCGGAGCGTATCTATGGTTACTCGGCCGAGGAAGCCGCCGGCAAACACATATCTTTTCTCGATCCGGCTGATGAGAATCCCGGAGCAGAGTCGCTACATGAACTCAATCGAGCCGCCGCCGAGAGCCACTTCGGCAACGAACGCTGGCATGTAAAGAAGGATGGTTCGCGATTCTGGGCCAATGCCATCACGATGGCTTTGCGAGACACAAACGGAGAGCTGCAAGGGTTTGCGAGAGTAGTTCGAGACTTCAGCGAACGTCACGAACGTGACGAGCAATTGCGCCGCAGCCGCGCTCGGGTTCGTCCGGCGCCGTCGGAACCTAGCATCGCAGGCATTGTTTCCGGTGAATTCGACCAGATCCCCGAGGCCAATGATGCGTTCCTCAAGCTGGTGGGTTACAGCCGCGACGATCTGGCCGAGGGCCGTCTGCGCTGGCCCGATCTTACGCCGCCGGAGTATGCCGCCCTCGACGATCTGGCGCATGAGGAAGGCTTGCGGTTCGGCGCTTGCACGCCTTATGAGAAGGAGTTGCTCCGCAAAGACGGGACGCGAGTTCGGGTTCTGGTCGCAACCGCGGTTCTGAAGCTGTCTCCTTTCCGGTGGATCACATTTGTGCAGGACCTTCGCGAGCGTGACGGCGGCGAATCAATCGGAGAGGAGGACGTCGAGGGCAAGCAAAACTTCGAGGAGATTGTCGGGAACAGCGCGGCGCTGCGGCGAATTCTGCGGCAAGTGGAGGTGGTGGCGCCGACCGACGCAAACGTATTGATCCTCGGCGAAACCGGTACTGGAAAAGAACTGGTAGCGCGCGCCATTCACCGTCTGAGCCCTCGCAGGAACTTCCCTTTCATCACACTGAACTGCGCGGCGATTCCGACTGGTCTTCTCGAAAGTGAACTATTCGGATACGAGAAGGGAGCCTTCACCGGCGCATTGTCGCAGAAAATCGGCCGCTTCGAACTGGCTCACCGCGGCACGCTGTTTCTGGATGAAGTAGGCGACATCCCGTTGGATTTGCAGCCAAAACTGCTCCGGGCCTTGCAGGAAAAGGCGTTCGAAAGGTTGGGTGGCACTAAGACCATCCCTATCGACGTCCGGCTCGTCGCCGCGACCAACCGCAATTTGACCCAGATGATGGGCGACAAGCTTTTTCGAAGCGATCTCTATTACCGCCTCAAGGTTTTCCCGATCACGACCCCTCCTTTGCGTGACCACCCCGAGGACATTCCTATCCTGGCGCGACACTTCACACAGAAGTATGCGCGTCACATGAATAAGCCGATTGAAAAGATACCGTCCGACACGATGCGGGCGTTGGTGAGCTGGTCGTGGCCGGGAAATGTGCGAGAGCTCGAGAACTTCATTGAACGGGCCGTTATTCTTTCCCGGGGTCCCAATCTGCGGGCGCCTTTAGGCGAAATACGGCACGATCCCTCGGAGGCCGCTGGCAGCAGCACGCTGGAGCAGGTGGATCGGGAGCATATCACCCGGGTGCTTCGGGAAACGGGTGGGATTGTAAGCAAGGCGGCTAACCGTCTCGGGATGCCGCGCACGACCCTCAACGCGATGATGCGGAAACTTGGGATCTCGCGCAAGGATCTTTAGCGGGCAATGTCGCTTCGCGAGTGGTGACACAGCTACTTTGATGGCGCTCAGTTCCCTTCCCGGCGGGTGCCGTCGGGCTTGCTCAGCAAGGGTTGGGCAAGTTACCCACTGCGACATTGGGATCGCAACGTCAGCGATCACGCGACAAGGCTGAGCCCACCTTGGCTCGCAACCTGTTGAGCCGTAAAGGTGGCGCAGGCGGTTTCGCCTGGCATGCCGCTCTCAAAGACTTCTGCCACGGGCTGTTAGCTTGGGACGCCGGCCGGACTCAGTGTTATTCCGGCGAAGAGTGTGCCGCCCGCGACAGCCGAATTTCAATAAAAGCGGCCCGATGCCGGTGGTCTCGGTGGGAGGAGAACAAGCCTGCCACCGGTATCGTTTGTGCCGGCAAACTCTTCCTCGTTTTAAGTACCTTCATACACCGCTGATCACCGCGCATCGCCGCTCGCCTTACGAAGCGCTCCACTGGGCCTCCCTCACTGCTGCAGCAGTATGGCCGATCAAATGCACCCTCCGAACTGTGCTGAACCCTACCATGGTTCAAGGAACACAAGAGCTCTGGCGGCTGAGCGGCGTACGCTGCTGAGAGGGAAACCGAATCAAAATGACGGACTCTCCGACCGACGGCCGGACCAAGGTTCTCTCGAAATTTCAGGACTTGCGGCCGGACATCGTCGAAGCAATCTTCGACAAACTATCCTACGCAGTATTCCTGTACGACAAGACTCTTCACATCGTGGGCGTCAACCAATCCGCCGCGCGTCTGCTTGGAATGACCGCCGAAGGAATGATGGGTAAACACTGCCGGGAACTATTCCGCCGTGGCGATTGCGGAACTGAAACCTCCTGGCTTACGAGCGGAATGATTAGCGTCCATATAGATCAGGGCGGGGGTCGTATCGCGGTGGTTCGAATCGTTCAGCTCTTTGACGATGCTGGCGCCCTGGAGGGCATGGTCGGCATCGTGGAAGATGTCACGAAGGAAGCCGCACCGCTTCAGCGGCAGATCATTGCGGAATCACCAGCCATGCTCACGCTGCTCGATTTTGTGCGGCGAATCGCCGTCAGCGAGGCTACCTCCATTCTTATCGAAGGCGAAAACGGGGCTGGGAAGGATCTAATCGCTCAGCTGCTACACCATCAGAGTTCGCGAAGTTGCGGACCTTTCATTGCAATCAACTGCGCCGCCATCCCCACAACATTGCTTGAAAGCGAATTGCTCGGGTACGAAAAAGGGGCCTTCACCGACGCACGGAGCCAGAAACTCGGCCTGTTCGAGTTAGCGAACAAGGGCACCCTGTTCCTGGACGAAATCGGAGATCTTCCGCATTCACTTCAGGTCAAGCTGTTGCGAGTTCTTGAAGACCATTCCTTCCGGCGGCTGGGTGGATTGCGTGACATCACCATCGATGTACGGATCATAGCCGCCACCAACCAGAATCTGGCCAAAGCAGTGAAAGAGAAAACGTTCCGGCAGGACCTTTACTATCGTTTGAATGTCATTCAACTCATTGTCCCGCCACTGCGGGAGCGGCCCCAGGATATCCTGCCTCTGGCGCGGTTTTTCGTCAGACACTACAACGGGAAGTTCAAGCGCCAGATCGATCGCATCAACCTCGACGCTGAGAACCTGCTGCTGATGCACCGTTGGCCCGGCAATGTACGCGAACTGCGCAACGTGATCGAGCGTGCCATGATCCTCGAAGACACCGCGGAAATCCAGCCGTCCAGCCTGCCGTTTGGCGTACCGCCTCCGGCTTTGTCCTTTGCGGCCGCCGCCGGCGTGGATGCGTCCTTACAGGCCGGCTACGAGCAATCCTTAGCAGAGCAGGAGCATCGTCTGCTGGTGGAAGCGCTCCGGAAGATGGGCGGCAACAAGACTCGTTCGGCGGCCCTTCTCGGCATCACACGCGACCAGTTGCGCTACAAGATGAAGAAGTTAAAACTGCCGTGAACCGGCCACGATCATCCGCCGTCAACGCGGGCAATGGCACAGACGGTGCAGGAAGCACACATGCGATGAGTACCAAGATAGTAGATGAAGAAATCGAAATACTTCTGAGCGGGTATGCGGCTACCAGCCGTGCTTTCTCCGACTCTGTCGACCGCCTCCGGCACGTCGCTACGAACACTGAAGCGTTCATATCCGCCCTTGCCGAGGCGGGCGCTGCCCACCGGCTTTGTGAGCGGTCGCGCATCGCTTTGGATCGACATCTCAGTCGACGATGGCGTCCCGCCACGGCAGGCAAATAACCTCCGGCGCGGCTCTTTCCTGGTCTGAAAACCACTGACCGCCCATGGTCAGTTGACCATATATCGTTACCTTTCGCGCGCTTCCCTTCCCCCAAACTGCCCTCTGGATCGTTCGCGAGCGCGCCGGCTTGGCAGAAATGAGGTTGGTTGTACCCGTGCGACAGAAAGACTGCAAGGAGAGAGCAACATGATCAGCATTTGGCTCGTCGTACCGGCTATCCTCGTCCTCTATCTACTGTCCTCGATCAAGATCCTCAGAGAGTATGAACGGGGCGTGTTATTTCGATTAGGACGAGTCTTGCCCCGGGCCAGTGGACCAGGCGTGGTATTTGTCTTTGCGCCGGTGTACCGCATGGTGCGGATGTCGCTCCGCATCGAGGCGCTGGAAGTGCCTTCCCAGGACGTTGTGACACGGGATAACGTCACCGTAAAAGTGAACGCGGTGATCTTTTTCCGGGTAATCGATCCACGACTGGCGGTGCTCGAAGTCTCCAATTACCTGTATGCAACTTCGCAACTGGCGCAGACTACGCTTCGCAGCGTTCTGGGTGAAGCCGAGTTGGACGAATTACTGAGCCAGCGCGGCAAACTCAACCTCCGTTTGCAGTCGATTCTCGATCAACATACCGCTTCGTGGGGCATGAAGGTCAGCCTGGTTGAGGTGAAACAGGTGGAACTCGCGGACCAGATGATCCGTGCCATTGCCCGTCAGGCGGAGGCCGAACGGGAGCGGCGGGCAAAGGTCATCCACGCCGAGGGTGAATACCTGGCAGCCGAGAAGTTGTCGATGGCCGCCAAAGTCATCCAGCAGCAGCCCGCGGCGATCCAGTTGCGTTATCTGCAAACCCTGGTGGAAATCGGCGCCGAGCACAATACGACTATCGTGTTTCCGCTGCCGATCGACCTGATTACTTCCATAACGCAGGTGATGAATGGATCCAAAAAGATCGAAGCTATCGCTGCTTAGCCGGTCGCCGGCGGGCGAAACCGGCCGCCCCATGGCCAAGATTGATGTGTTGAAAACGAAAAACGAAAGAGGATTGAGTATGTCGACGTTGGTTGATGTCAAGGTTCTTGATGAAGCATCGTGGCAGGCATGGGTGGCGAAAGGCCGGACGAAAGACGATCGGAGCAACGCCGCGCTCGTGAGGGTGGCAAAATGCATCGCGGCCGTGGCGCTGATCGCCGCGGCTGCATTTTGGTCCTACGTTACTCCTTATGACATTGGCATCCGATTCATTGCGTCCATGGGCGCAGTCGTTGTAATGTTCCAGGCACTCTATGCGGGGCAATATGCCTTTGCCGTCATTTTTGCAGCGCTCATGCTGCTCTATAACCCTGTGGTGCCGGTTTTTGCTTTTTCAGGCGAGTGGCAGCGCGTGGTTGTGGTACTGAGCGCGGTCCCTTTCCTCGCATCACTCGCGTGGGCGAAAGCAAGGCTGGTACACCATGTATAAATCGGTAGTCACATCGCTTGTTTTGTTCGGAGTGTTGCCGGTGGCCGTATCGGCCGCGGATCTGTCCAGGTACCGTGACTTTGAGTTCGGCGCCGCATTACCCGCCGTTGCCAAACAGGCGGGCATGCCGCCGTCGCAGGCCAAGGCCGTCCACCGGCGCCCCGTATTGATACAGACACTCGAATGGCGGCCTCAACCTCTCGGCCGATCGACGAAAGCAGAGGCCGTGGAAGAGGTGCTCTTCAGCTTCTATGACGGCGAACTGTATCGAATTGCCGTCGAGTACGATCCTTACCAGACGAAGGGGTTGACCACGGATGACATCGTGGAAGCCATTTCGGTGAACTACGGAAAGGCCGAACGGTCCCCAGACATGAACAAGACCCTGCAAGGGCCATACGGCGAGAAGGAAGACGTGGTTGCGAGATGGCAGGATTCGCAGTATCGCTATGATCTGGTCCATCTCCCTTACGGACCTACCTTCAAGCTGATCGGCGTGTCGAAGAAAATGGAAGCGGCTGCCGAAACCGCCCTGCTCGAATCGAAGCGGCTGGACGACGAGGATGCGCCCCGCAGGGAGGCAGCCCGAGTAGCGAGTGAAGAGGACGCGGCTAAAGCCATCCTCGACAAAGCCAGGCTCGCGAATAAACCAAATTTCCGCCCCTAGCAGCCCGTGGCAGAAGCTTTTGAGAGGGGCATGCGCAGGCGAAAGCGCCTGCGCGACTTCAACCTCAGCCTGCCAGGTATATCAATATGATCAACACAAGTACAGTTAATCCGGCCTTTCTCGCAGGCGACGAAGTGATACTCGTCGGCGGCACTTATCAAGGCACACCCGGCGTATTTTTACATCTGAAAGAGGATACGAAATGGGCGGACATCCAAGAGCGCAGTGGCGCGGTTCGAAGCCATCCTATCGAATGGCTTGCGCATGCTCCCGACGGCGCCCACTCATCCAGCGCACCAATAACATACTGACACCAATGGAGACGACAAACATGGAATTGAGACCGTTGCACGACCGCATAGTGGTTAGGCGGATCGAGGAACAGGAAACCACTCGTCACGGCATCGTCATACCCGACTCTGCCAAAGAGAAACCCCAGGAAGGCGAAGTCATGGCTATCGGCCATGGAAAGCGGCTCGCTGATGGAAGCCTGGCGGCCCTGGATGTCAAGGTGGGCGACCGTGTTCTTTTTGGAAAATACTCGGGCGATGAGACCAAGTTGGCTGGGACAGAATACATTATCATGCGCGAGAACGACGTTCTCGGCATTCTAGACTGACAAGGAAATCATTTCATGGCAAAACAGATTATTTATAGCGATCATTCCCGGCAGGCGATTCTGCGCGGCGTGAACCAACTCGCCGATGTAGTCAAAGTGACCCTCGGCCCCAAGGGGCGTAACGTCGTTCTCGGAAAACAGTTCGGTGGACCGTCCGTTACCAAAGATGGCGTCACGGTAGCAAAGGAAATCGAATTGAAGGACCCATTGGAGAATATGGGCGCTCAGATGGTGCGCGAAGTCGCATCGAAAACTTCCGACGTGGCCGGTGACGGCACCACGACCGCCACAATTCTTGCCCAGGCCATCTTCCGCGAAGGCGTGAAAGGGGTCACGGCCGGCGCCAATCCGATGGCCATGAAACGAGGTATCGATAAAGCGGTCGAAGCGGTGGTTGGGGAACTCCAGCGGTTTTCCAAGCCCGTGTCCGGCGACATGATCGCGCAAGTCGGCCGAATTTCCGCCAACAGCGACTCCACCATTGGCGATGTTATCGCCGAGGCGATGAAGAAGGTGGGCAAAGACGGCGTGATTACCGTTGAGGAGTCCAGGACGATGACCACGGAGCTGCAAACCGTGGACGGCATGCAATTCGATCGCGGCTATCTCTCGCCTTATTTCGTAAGCGACGCCGAGCGCATGGAATGCGTCCTCGAAGACCCTTACATCCTGATTCACGAAAAGAAGATCGGCAGCATGAAGGACGTGCTCCCTGTTCTGGAGCAGATCGCACGCGCCGGGAAGCCGTTGTTGATCATCTCTGAGGATGTGGAAGGTGAAGCACTGGCCACATTGGTTGTAAACAAGCTCCGCGGGACGATCACTGTTTGCGCGGTGAAGGCGCCCGGCTTCGGCGATCGCCGCAAGGCGATCCTGGATGACATCGCGATCCTGACTGGCGGGAAGGCGATCATGGAAGAGACCGGCATCAAGCTGGAAGGTGTTCAGCTGGATGACCTGGGCCGCGCCAAACGCGTCACGGTGGATAAAGACAATACGACTATCATCGACGGCGGCGGGAAGCCGAACGAGATCGAGGGCCGGATCAAGCAACTCCGAACCCAGGTCCAGGACACAACCTCCGACTACGACCGCGAGAAACTGCAGGAGCGGGTGGCGAAGCTCGCCGGCGGCGTGGCGATCATCAAAGTCGGCGCCGCCACCGAAACTGAGATGAAAGAGAAAAAGGCTCGTGTGGAGGATGCCCTGCACGCTACTCGAGCGGCGGTGGAAGAAGGTATTGTGCCGGGTGGCGGCGTTGCGCTATTGCGAGCCTCAATCGTGCTCGAAGCGCTAAAGCTCCCGGGCGACGAACAGTTCGGCGTCAGGATCGTGCGTCGCGCCTGCGAGGAACCGGTCCGTCAGATTGTGGCGAATTGCGGGCCGGAGGGCGCCGTGGTAGCCGAGAGGATCCTGCACCACGAGAATCCCAACTTCGGGTTTAATGCCTTCACGGAAGAGTACGAAGACCTGGTTGCCGCCGGCGTCATCGATCCCACCAAAGTGACGCGCACTGCTTTGCAGAACGCCGCCTCGATTGCCTCTCTGATGCTGACGACGGAGGCAATGATTTGCAGCGTGGTGGAGCAGGAAAGCAACGAATGAGCAAGCAGATAGGGGTACGCCGCAGTTCAAGGCGCACTTTTAACTCCTGGTGTTATAGGGAAGTAGAACATGTTTAAGTTCCTGATGCGCCGCGTGGCGGGACTGTTCTCAACACAGTGTCCATATTGCAGATCGATTGACTTCAGAGGGGTGGGCGTGCGAAACACGGTGGAAGGAATGCTCTACTGGCTTCTTCAACCGTGCCGCTGCTCGCTTTGTGGCCGCCACTTTTTCCTGTTCCGATGGCAAACGCCGGCAGTAGGCTTGGTGTAGCCGCTCCGGCGGCTTGTGCATACCTTCGATGCGGCGAAGCGATCTACAATCGTTGCACCCGCGTTGCTGCGAAGAACGGCCATGACATGGGACCAATACCACGAATTCACCAAACATAGCGTTGAATCCTTAAGCCGAGATCCGCATGTCCTTGATTGGGCAAACATGCCCGATCCGTTCCGTGAGTATGAGGGCGTCCCGGTGCTCGACTTGCCGGCGGATCCGCCTTGTCTTGACACGCCGGCCCTCGACGTACTTGGTGGCCTCGCCGGCTCTACGACTGTCCGGGATGGGGCGACGTTTCTTTCGCAGTTACTATATTCTTCCGCCGCGATTAGTGCGTCCAAGCGCGTGCCGTCCACCGGCTACCGGTATGCGCTGCGTGTAAATCCATCGTCCGGAAATCTTCACCCAACCGAATTCCACTTCCGCACGAGAGGGCTGCGCGGGTGGCCCGATGGATTCTATCATTACCGTCCCTCTGCCCACATGGCCGAGCAACGCGCTCTGGATAATCTTGAGACGAAGTTGGCGGGCAGCGCCGCGCCAATCGTGTTGGTGCTCACCACCATCGCATGGCGCGAGGCCTGGAAGTATCGCGACCGGGCCTATCGGTACTGCTTACACGACATCGGGCACGCCTGGCAAGCGCTTGTCCTCGCCGCCCGAGCCATGGGATGCGACAGCTTTGCGACTGGCCGCTTCCCAGATGATGAAATCGCACGCATCAGCCGCGTGCACGACGATGAGTGGCCGATGCTTATCGTCGAACTGCAGGGCAGAACCATCCCGGTAGAGGAACCAGGCTGCGGCGCATCGGTTTGGTACGGAGGTCACCCAAATTATCTTTCGCGGGAAAGTATTACTTATCCATCGATTGAGGCAATTCACGCTGCCACCAAGCTCAGCCCTTCGGCGTACCACGCCGTCTCCTCTGTTGACGCTGCGCCGAGGGCCGCCGCCCAGGTCAAGCTCCCTCCCCCAGCTTTCTCGATGCGCACATATGGTGAGGTCGCACGAACGCGGCGTTCGGCGCTCAACTTTCGTGGTGGAACCGAATCGATGTCCATGGAGCAGCTTTCCGCTATCCTTACAGCGGCGTCCCGGCCGCTTTTTGCTGATTTTGCAGGTGAGCGCTACGTCCAACTCTATTTGTATGCCCATCGCGTAACCGGACTGGAACTTGGCGTCTACAGGTTTTGGCCGGAGTGTTCGGCGTTGGAGCTGATCAGGCCGGGAGTCCAGTGCGTCGCTATCGCTGGTCTGAGCCTGGGGCAGGACCTCGCCGGCAACGCATGCGTCGCGTTCTCGATGATTGGCGATCTCAGGCGCGCCGTCCGCTTACACGGTGATCGTGGCTATCGCTACGTGCATTTCGAGGCAGGTGCCATTGGCCATCGCCTTTATGTGTCCGCGGAAGCCCTCGGCCTGGGGGCGACCGGCATCGGCGCGTTTTTCGATGATGAGGTGCACCGCTATCTCAACCTGGACCCCGATCTTGGACAGGTGGTGTATCATTTCGCGATCGGGTATCCTGTTCCCGATCCTCGCATCGAGGCATGAGGCAAGGCCTTAGCATCAATTTCCTCTGCGTTCTGAGGCAGCTTACTTCTAAATCGGAGTTTTAGCGCCGACCAGGTTTTTCAGACCGGCGCTGTGCTTTTCGGAGCGGTTCTTGTGATCGCGGCCCTCAAGCGGGCACGCACCAGGCGACCGAATGCGACTGTTTTCCGACGAGCAAAGCTAGTGGGGGACCCGAGAAACACTCCTACGTGAAGATTCCGTGTGACGCTCGCGACGGCGGCGGCACCGAGAGTATGGCGGGTCGGCGACCCGGGCCCTGAACCCCGAATAGTCCGCTAAATGTGCGCGCGAAACCCGCTTTAGTGTACAGGAGACCCGATGAACATCAACCTTCAGCCAGATGAAACAAACCTGGGCACTTGGACCCTGTTCTATTTGCCACCATCGGGTGGCAAGTACAACGGAAAACTCACTGTCACTTCGAAGCGATTGCTCTATGATGCGCTATTCGATGCCTCCATCCAAGGCATGGTTTCCGAGGCGCTCTTCATTAAGTGGGGCCATGAGGGCTACCTCGAAATCGACAAGCAGGCCATTCAGGCAGTCGAGGTGCAGAAGAAGTTGCTCAGCAAGAAATGTGTCTTGACGCTTTCCGACGGGAGCAAGCACACTTTCGATTACGGGGCGCTCAACATCGACAAGACTGTAGCCGCCATTCAAGCCCGTTAGGCTGATAGCTATCGCTGGCGCTCTCTTGTGCACAAAATCACCAAGATCATACTGTCCACCCTGGTCTATCTCGTGGTGTTTGACCTCATCGGCGTCGCCGTGTGCTCCTTCTTCGACCTCGCGAGTGTTCTGCCCCTGAAGATAGGCGCCACCAGCACGGTCCTGTTTTACGCGATCTGGGTCGTCCTTGGGATCTTTTGCGGCCTGCTCAGCTACGACGCCGGAGGCAAGATAGGCTCGGCAAACGGGCCGGGCGATTGGACGAGCCGGGAAGGCGCAGGACGGACCGGATTAATGGTGGTTTGGATTGAATCCGCGATCCTGGCTGCTGTATTGATTCTCTGTTTCCTGTTCTTGTGGCAGCACGATTTGGCGTCCGGCTTCTTCGTCCCGGGCGATGCCCGCCTGACGTTGGTTTTCTTTGCGGCGATTGTGGCTTCTGTTGTCCTTGGGCATACTCGGCTGCGTCCGACACCGGAAAAGTGAAGCCGGACCGGGGTTGGAAGATTTTCTTTGCTAAATGCGGGCGCGATACCCGCTTTCCTATATAGACGTCCGGGAAATCTACCGGGGAGGGACACCATGCGTAATGCGGTTGTGCTTTTCAGCCTTTTTCTTGGGTCTTGCGGAGAATCTGGCCCGCCCACGCGCGGCGTCCCGATAGCGTTTAACGCCGTCTGCGAGAAAGCCAACGAAGGCAAGAGAGTGATGCTAGAAGGCTACGTCAGTTTTCCGAGCAGCTTCAAAGAAGACGATATCACGGTTATGATGCGAATGCGGCCGTCGATGGCATTGGAAGATACACCAGTCGGCGTCAGCGCCAAACTGGGGAACGCAGCCAATAATCTGGAGAAGCCCCCCGATCATTACCGGAAAACCGATCTTAAGCTGCACCTGGCCGATGGACAGGTAGTTGGCTACACCGACAAGCTCAAAGTGTCCGGGACGATGTATTATCCCAGTTCCATCGCTCACGTCGAGTTCAAATGCGGGCTCAGCAACACCCTATACGAACGTGGTCAGTGACGGGCCGGAGACCGCACGTCTAAATGAACGCGGCACCCGGGGGAGTATGCGGAAGCCCATTTTACTTTTCTCTGTTGTACTGACCGTCTGCGCCCAATCCGGGCCACCAATTCCCGCTGTCCCGATGAAATTCGAGGATGCCTGTACTAAAGCCAATGAGGGCAAACGATTGATGGTTGAAGGATACGTGGATTTTCCGGTCAGCTTCGACACCGAAAATAAAGCCGTCGTCCTGCGGGTGCGTCCGCGCCTGGCTTCCTGGGAGTACACGGTGGGAGCCACCGCCGCTTTCGGGGGCGGACCAAACAACGTGGAGATGCCTCCCCTGCACTACAAGAACCGGGATCTCAGACTGCACCTGGCGAATGGGCAGGTGGTCACCTATTGGAACAAGGTTAAGGTGTCGGGGACTATGTTCTATACAACCGGAGCGGCGCCGGGCGCTTATACCTGCGGACTCAAGAACACGCTATATGAGCTGGGCAGCGGGTTTCAGCCTCCATTTCCGAAATAACGACGACGCTATGTGGAACCCGCCACCCGACGTTACCGAACATAATGGCGAGCCGCTGGCTCCCGACCTGGACTTCTTCCTGGCGCCCCCCGCAGAGATCGGCGCCATCCGCACGGCACACACATCACTAAAGAAAGGCGTGCGCGAGAGGCCCGTGCCGCTTCGCGTGGTGCTGGCCCTGGCTGCCGGAGCCGTGGGATTTTTGCTGACGCTGGGATTCGATCATCTCACGAAGATCCTTCTTGTGATATCGGATATCACGCGGACGCCAGTGCTTCTCTGGGAAGTCGTTTTTGTGCCGCTGTGGGTCTACCTTGGCTGGCGCAAATGGGGATTCAAGCACTTCTGCACGTTTTCCGGCGAGTACGGTTGCGCTCACTTCCAATGTGAGCACGAGCGGACCAGGGTCTCGCGGAAGTCCTGTTTTCTTTTCAAGGATGCATCGGCTGTGTCGACACGGATGGTTCGCCGCACCAAGAACGGCGTCTATCATGGCACCAACTTCTACTTTCATTGGTATTCGTCCGATTCGGAGAACGCCATCTTTAGCATCACGGGAAATCACATGGCGGATTCCAAAAAGCCGCCGGCCGCCAACTTCTACAATTTCGCTTGTGCGGTGGAGTCCGCCTGGTACCGCTATGCGACTCCGGGGATCGACGCCGAGTTTATTAAGAAAGGCTCCGTGAAATTCTACATGGGCTACAACTGCTGGTCGGTTCTGGGCCGCGGCTACATTCAATTCGTTGACGAGCACGGCAAGGTCAGCCAGTGTGGCGCTGAGGAGATCGGTTCAGCCAAGTTGTTCGATGGGCGATTGACGATCCGGCGCAAAGACGCCAAGCGCAGCCTCTTCGACTTGTTCAACTCCGAAGGCGTCTTCGGCTTTCCCTACGGCGCGATTCATAACGGGCGCCTGTTTCTCTATCTGTTCGAAAAGTCTGTCGGTATCCGCGTTCAATAAATTTTCGACGGCTTCGCCAGTTGTCCAGGATCTGGTTCGGAAAGGCGTTTCGAAGAGGTTAGTCGGCAGGCGAAACCGCCTGCCCCAGCAAGCTGCATAGCCGCACCCCAAAGGTTCGCAGGCGGTTTCGCCTGTGCATCCTCCCACAACGTCAGAATATTCGCGAGGCGCGAAGAATCGGAATTGGTGGGACATCGGCGTCATGCACTCCCCGCGGACGACGCGCTCCGGCGATATGTTTTGCAAACAAACTCGGTACCGATACCCGAGATCAGCAGCCGCTCTTTTCGGTTCTCCAGACGACGGGCAGTCCAATCCGTAAAGCCACCATCCACAATCGGATAACGGTTGCCGTCCGGCGCCTGCGGCGAGATGCGAAGGGTGAATGAGCAGTAGTAACCCAAACCTTCCAGCCGCCGCTGGTTCACACGGAACTCCGCTTCGGGGAACTCGTCACGCAGCGAAGCGATCACATCGGCTTCGAGGTGGGGGTGATGCGCGTCCGGAAGTGCGACAACGCCCCGCTCGCGCAGAAAACGTTCCGATCCACCGAGTCGGTGAGCCCGCACGGATTTTCGGATCTCTTCGCGGGTTACTCCTGCAGCGTCCAATGTCTCTTCAATCGCGAGCATATCGGCGAATTCGACCAGCGGATTGCGGAACGCGAACCCAACGTCAGTGAGCAACCGAAAAATCCGCAGATAAATGCGCACATGATCCACCAGGTTTGCCGTTTCGAAGCGCAATGAACCCGTGTCACGGCCGGCCGTCACGAGAGCAAACACTCTGAAGTGGGGCGAGTATCCCGGTACGTCGAATGGCTGCAGCCGAATCACGCGGTGACTGGCGCACAGGCGAACCAAAGCGGCGGCCGGCCGCCGACGGACGGCCTCCAGAGCGAGGGAGATCGTTGGATCGCCGAGGGCCTCCGCATTGCGAATGGCCGTTACGACATTGTTCTGGCTCGTCCCTCCTAGCGTGGCTGCTGCCGAAAATGGACAAACCGGAGAGAGGTCCAGTGCAGCAAATTCCGACGCTACTTGAAACGCAACTGAATCGAAAGCTATCAGGTCCCTGGCACTCACCGCACTAGGCGCCATGAGCGGGTCCCGAAGAGCTTGCGCCCGAATTTCGGCCTCCTTAACTCCCGCTGACCGGTCCCGAAAGACTTCCATCAGTATTGATCGCAAGTCGCTCGCCGACAGCTTGCTCGCCAAGGCATCTACCAATCCCGCCATTCCTAGTTCGCGCTCAATACGGCGCGCGATCGTCGATTGCATCCGGCCATCATAGCCGATGCGTTGTGCGACCAGATCACCGCCCGACTGGCAACGTTGCGCGTCCGGTATCGATCCATCCAGGAGCCCGTGGCACAACCACAGTCTGCTAGCAAAAAGAATGGACGGCCGTTGTTTCCGAGTGGGCATTTGGTTCCGTAAACCGATCGTGAAAAACTAGCGGGCGGTCTTCGATTGCAGGGCGGCGATTGCAGCTTGCGCGGCTTCGGCAACCGATTCCAATTTGCCAAAATCCGATCGCACATGGTCATCCAGCAACCTGCGCAGGCGCGGCAGGGCCTCACTAGCCTTGAGTTCAGTCAACGCGTAGATTGCAAGAACTCGCATGCTCGGATTTGGATCGTTCAGTGTTTCTATTAGTGCTGGAATCGCCGACCGATCGCCAATCTGTCCCAGGGACCACGGAACAATGTAGTTTATGTCAGCGTCCGTCAAAAGAGGGACAAGGATGGGGACAGCGCGTGCATCCTTCAAATCACCCAGCAGGTGCGCAGCGTAATAGCGGTCTTCACGGATCTGCCCTTGCAGATAAGGACGACCATCCGAAGCAATCGAGTGAACCTTGCGAGCTTCGGAACGATCACTTAGAAGAGCGACAATTACGTCAAATCCCCGGCGATCGCCAAGCTTTGAGAAGATGAACGCGGCGTTTCCCCGTAAGTGCCGGTCTTGATGCGTCAACCATGACTCCAGTCGGGGAAGAACACTCAGGTCGTTCGCCGCGACAATGGCCTGGGCCACATCGAACTGGCGCCAGAAGATCCCCTCACGCTCAAACTGCTGGAGCAACTCGGAAACGGGGGGACCCTGCTGGCCCTGAATGACATGCGTCGAAGTCAACAGCAACGCGACAATGCCCAAGTGGCCGAAAGTCGCTCGCAGGGCTTCGGCCGAAAAACATCGATCCTTGCCCATTTGCTTCAGTTTAGTTTGCTTGCAACTCCGGACCACAACTGGCAGTTTACTAGTCGTGCGCCTGAAAGGACCGGACTCAGATTCCCAGAACGAAACGGAAACGGAGCTTTCTCGAGCAGCGACGTTCATTTCTTAGCAAGCAGGCTTCGTCCGAGGGGCACGGAGCCGCAATCTCGGGGAACTGCCCCATTTAGGCGCGGACGTTATGCGAGGCGCTTTCCCAATAAACCGGCGCTTTGCGGAAATACGATTCGTTCGCCATGTGGCAGGCGATCGCGGCGTGATTTCCGAACACAGCATCTTCAGCGACGTTGCCGCGAGTCTTCACCGCCTCGAAGAAGTTCCACATGTGAGGACGGAGGTCGTCCCAGTCGTCGGACTGGAATACCGCGGTCTGGTGCAGCGCCTCTTTGCCGGGCGGAATGACGTGTTCGGCGCGCCAGTTGCGCACATATTGCTCACGCATCTTTGACGGGAATCCGCCGGAGTAATAGCTGGGCGCGGTGTCCAAGCCGGATTGCGGAATGTGGCGCAGTTCGCCGCCGCTCGCTTCCAGAACGCCCTTGGGACCATAGAAACGCGCCATTTCAGGACTCTGCGAGCACAGATCGAGCCGCACGTAGACCGGTACGCCGTGGTAGTCGAACAGCACGAGGTGCACGTCAGGCATGTTGCGCCCATCATTGAAGCGGAAAATGCCGCCGAGCGCTGCGGCGGATCGGGGCGGCTCGTTCCAACCGAGCGTGAAGAGCATGCCGCTGAGCAGGTGTACCATCAGGTCCCCGCCCACGCCGGTGCCGTATTCGCGCCAACAACGCCAGCGTGCGAAACGCACGGGGTCGAAGGGAATCTTGGGGGCATCATTGAGCCAGGTGTCCCAATCGAGCGTCTGCGGCGTAACATCGGGAGGAGGATAGACCCAGGCGCCATTGGGATCGTTGCGTCCCATGGTGAGTTCGACGAATTCCACGTTGCCGATGGCGCCTTCCTGATAGAGTTGGCGTGCCTTGGCACAGAGCACCGAACTCACGCGCTGCGAGCCAATTTGGACCACGCGCTTATTGTCGTGGGCGGCCTCCACCATGGCGAACCCGTCGGCAATGGTGTGTGACATGGGCTTCTCGCAATAGATATCCTTGCCCGCTTTGCACGCATCCACCACCACGCGCCGGTGCCAGTGGTCGGGCACCGCGGCGACAATACAGTCGATGTCTTTGCGGTCAAGGAGTTCCTGGTAGCGGCGGGTGGTGGGCAGGCTGGAGTTGCCGGTGATCTCTTTGGCGAGCGTGTGACGGCCGTCCCAAAGATCGGCCGCGCCGACGCATTCCACTCCAGGCAGGTTGATGGCTGTGCGTAGCAGGCCGGAGCCCTGCATACCGATTCCGATGATTCCGAAACGAACGCGCTCGGATGGTGCGGCGTTCGACTGACCGGAAGGGACGTCCGCTTCGAGCCGGGTCGCTAAGAGACTGCCAGCCGCAGCAGCTTGCAGGAATCGGCGGCGGGGAAAAAGGGAAGCCATGGTGATGTCTCCAGCACTCAGTTTACTTCTATAGTTGGCAGGTGAGCGGCCGTGGCAGTCATCTCGCGCTCAAACTCACGCGAATTTCCGAGAAGAGCGAGTTTGGCCGAGAAGTGTTGATCACCAGGAGGTGTCAATGCGGGCAAAGCCGAGCCAGTCGCATGTTCGAGCTGCTCAGATCTGTAGAAACTTGACCGGCTTAAACTCGCGGCTGAGTCCTTGAAATGAGTTTGATTCTTGTTGTTGAAACGCAGTTGATCTTCGCCGATGGACTGCATTACCTGAAGACCCGGCCATTGACGAGAATCAAGTTCGGAGCACCGACGCGGATGGCAAATATGCGCACTCGCTCTCCAAACTATGAAGACTGTCGCTTCTTCTCCGTATTTGTCAGATCTCGGTAGAATGTCAGTGCGTTGCGATCTAAGTCGTAAAGAGCAAATTCGCGCGTCCCCCACGACGTATTGTCAACGCTGTTTGGAGTGCACTCAACGCCACGTTGGCGGTATTCGTTGAAGAGCGCGTCTGGGTCCTCTACCAGAAACCGCACGCGGATCGTGCTCATTTCGTAATCGAACTGAAATTGCATATGGAGCTCGACCGCGTCACGGCGAAATCCGACGTAGCCTTGGGGATCCGCGGTGTCTCCAAAGGCCACCTTGAAGCCAAGCTGCTGGGTATAGAACTCAATCGCTCTTTGGACATTTCGCGTGCCGAGAATCGGATGGGTTTCTTTGAACATTTCAGGCTTCCGAAACACGTCGTCGCGGCTGATGAGCGCGCGGGACGTGATTCCGTCAAATGTACATCCTTATACAATTGTCAATCAGGGAAGGAACAATGAGAAAATCGTGACGCTGTTTATAAGTGCACGCCGGCGACGCGTGCCACACCCGCTAAAATCTAGCAGTCCGTGGCAGAAGTCTTTCAGAGCGGCATGCGCAGGCGAAACCGCCTGAGCCACCTTTAGGTTGCGAGCCAAGGTGGGGCAGACATCGATCACGGTACTCGAAAGACGCGCAGGGTCACAGGCCCAGACTTTCAATCACACGATGCTGCCGAGCGAATAGATTCTTTAGTTACAAAGAAAACGTTTTAGAGGGAAAGCAGCATGTCAAATAGCATAGAGTTGTGGCGCACGGGTTGGGTGATAAGTCATAACGGCAACAGCGGCGAGGTTTCAGAGTTGTGGGTCGGTGACGCTCAGACTCCTGATAAGCGGTTGATGTTCTGGGCGCTGGAAGCTTTGATGATCAACTGCAAGCGCTCAGAGTTACGGGCACAACAAGAAAGCGGGCGGGGGTGTAGCGCCCATACTGATTCATTACGCGAATTATCCTGAAGACCCGGAAGGGTGCATCGCCCTCGTTTCGACCCACGCAGTCCTTCACCTTCTCTGCCGTGAGGCCTTCGCACCATGGGCCTGCACGCGCTTTGGCAGATTCGCAAACGGGCATTCCGAAGTCTCCGAGCCCTGAAGCCATTTGAACAGTTTCTCGCGCGAATGCGTGTGAACCCGCTCTTAGTGCGCGCCCCGAAAATCAGTCGGTGAGAGAATTTGGGCCGGGCTCTTTGAACTATCAGCGAGTCCGAAATATCAGATCGGTTAACAAAGAGTTTGTCGCAGGATCCGCAAGGTAACCAGACGTTGCTGGTCGCTCAGATCCAGTAAAAACAGGCGCGCCCATCGCCGATAACAAAGCTCAGATCGGCTCCTGACAGGCGCACCACAATCCTCTGAGAAGGGTTGCGGATGGTTGATGGGAGGCAGTCTGGCCGGGAAGAACGCGGACAGCCAGCCGGCGATCTTCCCGGCCCTGTGGGCCAAGCCTCCCACGCTAAACCAGCACACAGTACGGGCTGGAGACCTCTGCGAGCGCACATCCGGTGGATGTCATGGGTCACGCTGGAGCATGTGCCTTTGAACCGCGGACCCTCGTACTGCAGGGATCGATCGACTGATCCGCGTTGCTACCAGGTCAATTTTGCGAAAAATCACAGCGGCTCAATCCTTTCGACCCGCACCTGCTTTTCACTTTGCCAAAACCGTGTTGCTGCGGGAGGTGCGACGGCCTTCGTTCGCAGCAGTATTCGAAACATCAAGCCATGCGTTACGAAAAGAAGTGGCACATAGGCGGCCAGGATAAAATAGCCGGCTCCTAACAAGCCTGTGCTATTTGGAAGCGAAACGCGGCCTCCCAGGTAAAAAGCAAAGACCAAGTCCGCCGTCCCGAAGATATTGAAAGCCCAGGTCACGACTGTCCCTGCACGGATTCCCAGGGTAGCCAGGGCAAGCAACGCCAGGATGGCGGTGATGAGATCACCGTAAGCTACTGGCCTGGCAAATGCGGTAGGTAACTCTGGAGACACAACACCCGGTATTACAAATGCCAATCCGAGGAACCTGAACCCATGCAGCAGTAGGATGGGCTTCACGGTCTCGGGGCTGGGGCGCTCTCTTAGCGCTGGCCAAATGTAATGCCACGCGATTATTCCCCAAACGGCCAAGCCGAACGCTACACTGATTGCGAACAAAGCTGCAGAAGGCATCATTGATCCTTTCGCGCGGCGGTTTCCGCTATTGTCGAGCGGGTCCACTGCCAATCAAGGCAGTCAGCGGCATAAGGGGACCGACTGGAACGTACTCGTGGTCCATCAGGTTCTCTTTCGACAACGGCAGTGTATCCATGACGGCATGGGCTTCCTCAGCGGTCTTCACGTCAAGGAAAAGAATCACGCCACGGCCGTCGCCCCTTGAGTACCACTGGCGAATCCTACCTTCGAGATAGAGCCTCACCGTCGCGCGGATCTCGTCCGGCATACGTTCATGATCTGCTGACGGGGTCACTCCCTGCTTGGCAGTCAAAATGACCATTACTTCAGTTGTCTTAGGCGACGGCATGCCCGGCGGCTGCTGGGGTGAGGGCGGCTGGGTTTGCGCCAGCACAGTTGCCACCGGAAACATAGACATAAGGAGGGGGAACAGTAGTTTCATGGATTACCTCGATTCAGTTTGGTTTGGTTGCGGGCGACCTTTTGCTCGCCTGTCTGATATTTGCCCCCAGCGCCCGACCTGTGACACGATTGCGAGTGACCGATTTTTTGCTTAAGACCGGTCACAAAGATGCCTCCCGCGGCAAAGAGGTTAGTGTGAGCGAAGGAGACGAGGAACTTCGCGCCCTGATGATCCGTTATCAGGGCGGATCACTCGAAGCATTTCAGGAGATCTACGCGCGGCTCGCGCCGGGAGTGCGCCGGTATCTGGCGCATTTGGCAGGCGGCTCCGAAATCGCCGATGACCTGCTTCAGGAAACGTTTCTTCAAATGCACCGGTCGAGAGCTGCATACAACCTCGCGTATGCGGTTAAACCCTGGGTCTTCGGTTTGGCGCGGAATGTATTTCTAATGAACCGGCGCGCGGCCCGCCGATGGGCAAGGGTTCACGAAACGCGCGAGGACTTGCCTGACTTCCCGGTGCCTCCGGAAGCAGACAGGCTCGGCTCCCAGGACGAGATCCGGAGATGTATCGCTCATTTATCGCCGGATCAAATGGAAGCGTTGCTGCTGCACCATGAATGGGGGCTCAGTTTTGAGGAGATTGGCGGGATGTTGGGCATTACCGCCGCGGCCGCGCGGGCACGTGCCAGTCGAGGAATGGCAGATCTGCGCGTCGCCCTCAACGGTCTCCAGAAGGCTCGTGCATGATGGATCCATTACCTAAGCCGCCGGAAGCGCTGATGCGGGCAATCGCTCAGGATCTCGCACCCGTCAGACCTTCGCCGCGACCACTCCACCTGGCGTTGCGAATGGTTCCACTCGCTCTTCTGGTTTCGTCGGCGATTCTGGTGGCTATTGGCCCCCGTGGAGACTCAGGGATTTTAGGGCCACTCTTGACGTGGGGTGCCTCCGCGGCGCAATTCCTGTTCGCGATTGCGCTCATCTGGATCGCCGCGCATGAAAGCACACCGGCTGCCAGGCTGCCGAGGCAGGTGGTCTATTCCGCGGCCGTCGGGGCATCTCTCGTTGTTGTAGCGGTCACCTTGTCAACCTTCTCGACAAGTCCGACCGGTCCCCTTCCTGGCTTGCTACCACCGCGTGTTTCACTACTGCTACGTGACTCGCCTTGGATCATGGGCTTAGCCTGTGGGATTGGCAGCACAGTAGCCGGGGGAATCCTTGTTTTGCTCTTCAGCCGGCTGTTTCGCAACTCGCTCGCGACACGCCCCACTATGGCCGGCGCCCTATATGGCGCAGGCGCTGGTCTCGCGATCAATTCCGCTTGGCGCATTGCATGCCCAATATCGACACCGTGGCATGCGCTAGGAGCGCACGGAGCAGCAATCCTTACCACCGTGATCTTAGGAGCGCTCATCGGGCGTTTTCTAGGAAATGGCAAATTGCACATCGGCGGCGAGCATTCCTGAGCGCCAGCGCGTCGCCCGCTTCTGAAGCGCAAACGCCATCCGCCACACACACGAGTACCCAAAAACATGGGACAAGAAGCCGGGCCGCCTCAATAACGGGGCCGAAGAAGCGGTTGGTGCGGCCTGAAGGTTGGTTTCCCAATCCGGACACCAGGCGAACCGCGGCCCCGCTGTCTGAACCGTCGATGACAATGATTTCTATACCAGGCATTCTTCCTCCTTTGCCTACCTGCTCTCAACGTGAGCGAAACGGGCAAAATGTAGGGTCAGGAATGGGGTTGTACCGGTGAGAATGGAACGGCCGACAATCCGGCGGAGGTTGTTCCGGCTTCATCAAGCGGCGTGACGAGTATGCGTTGTCGACCTAAGTTGTTGAACCAAATCGGCTGTACGTCTTTTCAAATTCCGTCTTCAAAGTGGGCGGGGGGCTTGGCAAGCCGTCAACAACCTGCTTAGCCCAATCGAAATACTCCTTCTTCCGCTCGGCACTCCAATCTTCGGGCGGGCTGTTCAAAATCGCCCTGAGGTTCGAGATCTTGTCGGCCACCTTGATCGCTTGTGCCCGGATGGACTTCTTTGGAGCATTGACGATCTGAAGTCGTTTCCGTTCGGCTTTCGGCAGCGACTTGTCGTCGGTCACTTCAGCTACAAGCTCGGCCACATCGGAGCCGAAAAGGTCCGCTACCTCGGCTTTCGTAACGCCCACGTCCTCGACAACATCATGGAGCAATGCGGCCATCAAGAGGTTCGTGTCCGGTTCCGTCAATGCAGATGCAACCAGATCAGCGACCTCAAGCAAGTGGTTGATATATGGTTCGGCGGCAGCGCCCTTGCGTTTCTGTCGTGCGTGCCTCTCGGCGGCGAACAGCGCAGCTCTCAAAACGTCTTTTGTGCCGCTCAAATCGGCGGGGGGCAAGGATCTCGTTTTGTCCATCAATCCTGCATTATACGAACCGGGCGGACGGATATGGCGATGGCCAACGGACGACTGTTGTACGTCGGCCTTGGATTGCACTAACCTTCAGGTCGCTAGTAGGAGCACCAGCAGCCCCTGGCAGAAGTCTTTGAGAGCGGCATGCGCAGGCGAAACCGCCTGCGCCACCGTGTCACTACTGCACAAACTTCTCGACCGATGTTCCAATATGTTCTGCGCAGGACGTCCTGCCCTCGGACGTCCATGCGGGTTCGGCGAGGACCTGACTGCAACACATGTTGCACGTATTGTTATCCTGAAGAGTCCAAAGATTGGGAATGCGTTAGTGCCCTTTCAGATCTATCACACAGTGCCTCAACAAATGTTGCACATTCCACACGACGATCTTGTCATCGCACTTTCAAGCATTCGGCTGCCGGCCTGCGTGAATTCCCGCCGTGAGCCCGCGCTGGAGATGCTGCGCAAAGCCGAAGAGAAACAGCGCAACAGTTACCGCTGGTACACGGAATGAACGCATGGGCGCCATAACTAAAAACACCGGCTTGTCAGCCGCGCTTTCGTTCTGGGACGGCGTTGCCATTGTAGTCGGCACGGTAATCGGATCGGGTATTTACCTCGTGCCCGGAAATATCGCGCGTCAGATTCCATCGCCGCCAATGGTAATGCTGATCTGGCTGGCCGGCGGACTCCTGACCCTGTTCGGAGCGTTGAGCCTGGCCGAACTCGGGGCGGCGTATCCAGGCGCGGGAGGATTGTACGTGTATCTGCGCGCGGCGTACGGGCGGCCTGTTGCGTTTCTTTACGGTTGGGGGCTGTTAACGCTGATCCACAGCGGAAGCATCGCGACGCTCGCAGTCGCATTCGGACTGTATCTCTCCCAATTGCTGGGATTGTCTCCCGCCGGGCAGAAACTCGCATCTGCAGCAGCGATTCTCTGATGACTGTCGTGAACCTGTTTGGTTTGCAATCCGGCAAGCTGGTTCAAAACATCGTTACGTGCTGCAAAGGCGGCGGCATAGCTTTACTCGTCATTATGCTGCTGAGCGCTGGAGGAACAGCGAAAGCCTCATCAGCGCAGGCTCCAGTGGCTGGTCCGCCGATGATACTAGGCATTGGGGCCGCTCTGGTTGCGGTTCTCTGGGCGTACGAAGGGTGGCACGTCGTGTCGTTCACGGCGGCGGAGTTTCGTAATCCGCGACGGGACCTGCCGCGAAGTCTCTCATGGGGAGCGCTGGCGCTGGCAGGGATCTACCTGGTCGCGAACATTTCGTACTATCACGTGCTGAGCCCGGCTCAGTTGCAAGCGACGGACCGCGCAGCGGCAACAGCTGTCGGTGCCGCGTATGGGGGACCGGCAACCAACCTGGTGACCTGTTTGATTGTGGTCTCTATTCTCGGTTCGATTAACGGAATGACACTCACGGGACCCCGTGTGTACTTCGCGATGGCGCGGGATGGATTGTTTTTCCGATCGTTCGGACGACTGAGCGCAGGATCACAAGCCCCGAACGTCGCTATCGTTGTACAAGGAATCTGGTCGATGATACTGGCCCTGGCGGGTTCTTTCCAGCAACTGTTCACATACGTCGTTTTTACGGCCTGGATCTTTTACGGTATCGCCGTGTTCGCTGTTATCGTTCTCCGCCGGCGTGAGGCAAACCTCGACAGACCATATCGAGTGCCGGCATATCCCTTCGTCCCGATCCTGTTCGTCGCCGCTGCCGGATTCATAGTAGCCATAACGATCGCCAATGAACCGATGCAAGCGTTATACGGAATCGGCCTGATTCTGACCGGTCTTCCCTTGTACTGGTTCGCGTTCCATGTCAAAGAGGCCAGCGGATCGGCTGCAGAAACGTCCGTCGAGCAATAGAGGCCATCCTATGAAGATTGATCAGATTGAACTTCGAGAAATTCGCATGCGGTTGCGCTCACCATTTGAGACGAGCTTCGGATCCTTCCAGGACCGGCGCATGCTCCTCGTTCAGGTGCATTGCGATGGCGCAGAGGGCTGGGCCGAGTGCACGGCAATGGAAAGGCCCTTCTTCAACTACGAAACCATCGATTTCGCGTGGTCTGTGCTGAGCGACTACTTGATTCCGCAACTTGCCAATCAGGACCTGACGAGCGCCGCTGATATCCCGCTATTGCTGGCGCCAATTCGCGGGCATGAAATGTCCAAAGCGGCTCTCGAAAACGCTGTTTGGGATTTGGAGGCACAGATTCAGGGTGAATCCCTGGGCAGGCATTTGGGCGGAACACTCGAACAGATTCCGTGCGGAGTCTCATTAGGCATTCAGCCTTCGGTCGATCAGCTCTTAGCTCTGGTGGAGCGAGAGGTCGCGGCAGGCTACCAGCGCATCAAGTTGAAGATCAAGCCTGGCAAAGACGTGGAGTACGTGCGTGAGGTACGGCGGCACTTTCCGCACATCAGACTGAGTGTGGATGCAAATTCGGCGTACTCGTTGGACGATGCCGAGCACCTCAAGAAACTCGATGAATTCGATTTGCTGATGATCGAGCAGCCGCTCGAATGGGACGACATGTACAGACACTCGTTATTGCAGCCGCAGCTTGCGACGAGCCTTTGCCTGGATGAGTCGATCCGCCATTTGCGCGATGCAACCGCGGCGGTGGAGATGGGGGCGTGCAGGGTCATCAATATCAAACTGGGCCGCGTGGGTGGTCACACGGAAGCGCGCCGTATTCAGAGATTTTGTGCAGAGCGCGGGATTCCCGCATGGTGTGGCGGCATGATCGAATCGGGAATCGGGCGGTCGCATAACATTGCGATGTCTACGCAGGCCGGGTTTGTTTTGCCCGGCGATGTTTCAGCCAGCCAGCGCTATTGGGACGAGGACATCATCGAGCCCGAAGTCGAAATAACGCCGATCGGTACGATTTGCGTTCCAAAGGGACCGGGGCTGGGGTACACCGTTCGACATAGCCGGGTTCAGCAACTGACGGTCCGTCATAAGACATTCTCGTTCCGCTCGGTCGCGGTTTCGATTAACTGAGGAGAACAAAGCATGCCCATGCTGCGGCGGATAGTTATAGCAGCTCTGGTGGCATTTGCCGGCCAGGCGCAGGAGTCCACGAATGCAATCGGCGCCAGGCTGGATGCCGTCATCCGGGCGGAGATGCAGGACAAGGCTCTACCTGCGCTATCCATCGCACTGGTGGACCACGATCGCGTTGTCTGGACACGAGACTACGGCGACATCGCCGGCGCGGTCTATCGCGTGGGGTCTGTATCCAAGCTGTTCACCGATATCGGGATCATGCAGCTGGTGGAACGGGGGCGGCTCGATCTTGACGCACCGGTGAACCGCTACCTGCCGAATTTCCATCCGCACAATCCGTTCGGAAAACCGATCACGCTGCGGGAGCTGATGTCCCATCGGTCCGGTCTCGTTCGCGAGCCGCCAGTCGGTCATTATTTGATAACTCCGCACCGACTCTGGACCAAACAGTAGCGAGTCTGAATGACACGACGCTGGTGTACCCGCCGGAGTCCCATACGAAGTACTCCAACGCCGGGATCGCCGTCGTCGGCGAGGTGCTGGAAGTAACGCAGAAAACTCCGTACGCGCAGTACGTGCAACAGAAAGTCCTGGCGCCTTTCGGCATGCGACATAGCGCGTTCACGCCACAACCCGATCTGATTGCGCGCCTTCCCAAAGCGGTGATGTGGACGTATGACGGAAGAGTTTTCGACGCTCCGCGGTTTGAGCTGGGGATGGCCCCGGCAGGGTGCATGTACTCGACCACCGCGGACCTCTCGACCTTCCTGATGGATCTGTTTGCGGGCGGCCGGGGAGTGATCCGGCGCGACACGCTCGAAAAGATGTGGAAGCCGCAGTTCGCGGCGCCGGGCGAGAAGACGGGGTACGGACTGGGATTTCGCATCTCCGCACTTGCGGGGCATCGCGACATCTCGCATGGCGGGGCGATTTACGGATTCGCCACGCAATTAGAAGCACTGCCGGACGATCAACTCGGCGTTGTTGTTGTGACCACAAAAGATGGCGCGAATGCAGTCGTTAATCACATCGCGCGGCTGGCCCTGGAGTGGATGCTCGCTGACCGAAACCATGAACCGATGCTTTCGGCGGAGCTGACAACGCCATTAACTGACGAGGAAATCGCGGCCACGCAAGGCGTATATCCCGACGCCGAGATCGCGGCTTACAACCGCAGGATCTACTGGACTCCTCAGCAAAGCGGTGCGCGCGTCGAGGTGAAGAAACTCGATGACGATCTTTTTTTGGATGACGTGCACGCGTTCGGTCCGAAATTGCGGCTGGAGCGAAACGCGCGAGTATTTCCGCCCCCTAAGCCCAGGCCAGTCGCCAAGCAGTGGGAAGGACTGATTGGCGAATACGGGTGGGACTACGACACGCTCTATATTCTGGAGCGGGGCGGGAAGCTGACGGCTTTGATCGAGTGGTTCACATTCGATCCTCTCGAGGAGATGGGAGCCAACGAATTCCGTTTTCCGGAGGCTGGGCTGTATGTACACGAGCCCGCCATATTCACCCGGGATGCAACCGGCCGGGCGACATCGGTGCGGGTTGGCGGTGTCACGTTCATGCGTCGGCCAGATCCGGCCTCGCCCGGGGCTACCTTTCGAATTACGCCTGTGAAGCCAGTGCCCGAGCTGCGCAAGGAAGCGATGCTGGCACAACCTCCGAAGGAGAAGGGCGATTTCCGCACGCCAGACCTGGTGGAACTAGTGAAGCTGGACAGGAGCATTCATCTGGATATCCGATATGCCGGCACGAACAACTTCATGAGCACGCCCTTCTACACGGCAGCTCGCGCGTTTCTGCAAAGACCTGCGGCTGAGGCAGTGGTGCGGGCAAACCAGAAGCTGCATCAACTCGGCTATGGCCTGCTGATCCACGACGCATACCGACCGTGGTATGTAACGAAGATGTTCTGGGACGGAACTCCTGCGGATAAGCATGAGTTTGTGGCCGATCCGGCGCAAGGTTCGCGGCACAATCGAGGCTGCGCAGTGGATCTGACCTTGTACGATAGCGCGACGAGCAAGCCGATTCAGATGACGGGCGGCTACGACGAAATGTCGACGCGCTCGTATCCGCAATACTCGGGTGGAACGTCGTTGGAGCGCTGGCATCGGGATCTGTTACGCAGGATTATGGAGTCCGAAGGGTTTCAGGTTTATGACTTTGAATGGTGGCATTTCGATTACAAAGATTGGCAGAAGTATCCGGTATTGAATGAGGAGGTGGCAGGAAACTGAAGCCGCCGGAACTAATCGATGCCTTTGGGATAGAGCGCGGTCCGCTTGTACGTTGCGCGATCGGAAATTCTATCGTAACCGTGGACCGTCGTATCGGGTCCCACGCCCTAACCAGCCCAAACAGACCACACCTGAGAAATACTTGGCGGAAATCGCCAGATACACTGCGGATCTGAATGGAGTGTTGAGCGGCTTTGACCGGTTGGTCTTCCCCGGAACGCTGGGACTGAATCACGAGAACGGCCTACTGGGGTATCTGTGGGCCAATGGACTGGGGTTGAAAGACTTCGGAGAACATGCCGAGAAGATCAGCCGCGAAGTCAAAGAAGCCTCGCTGGCGATCATGCAGCAGGCTGGCCGGCCGGTGCGCTATCTGAACTCGGGTAAAGAAGACAAACAGGCATTGGCGCAACATATCGCCATTGCCGACGGCATCGGCAGCGGCCCGATCTGTGCGTTGAGCGCGGTCGAGTTGTGCTCCAGTTACAGAGTGCGAGGCGATCGGGTGACGCGGAAACTGCGCTTGGAGAGGGCCTACCGCAAAGGCCTGTTCATTTACCAGTATTGGATGCATCCAGAGTTCGGGTTCATGAGCGCGCGCTTGCAGACCTGGTTTCCTTTTCCCATCCACATCTATTTGAACGGACGGCTATGGCTGGCACAGCAGATGGAGAAAACCGGCATCCACTATCGCCGCCATCACAACTGCTTCACTTGGATCGAAGATTTCACGCGCGCGCAAGAACTCATGGATGCGCAGTTGCGGACGCCCTGGAAGGAGTGGTTCGACCGGGTGGCCGGGCAGGTGCATCCCTACTTTTCTCAACTGTGCGGCCATTACCCCATGGATTATTACTGGACCTGTCAGGACAGTGAATGGGCGATGGATCGGGTGTTTCGCGACCGCCGACAGTTGGAGCGCCTCTACCCACAACTGGTGCATCTGGGTATGACCACTTTCTCCAGCCCCGACGTGCTGCGCTTCATGGGAAAGCGGGTGAGCAAGCAAGGAACGGCCGTAGGTGGGCATGAAGTGCCGGTCAGTTCTGACCTAAAAGTGCGACCGAATGGCGTGCGGATCAAACACCGTCTGGGGGCGAATTCGATCAAGCTCTACGACAAGGCGTACGGCGAATTGGGCGCTGTATTGCGCCCAGAGATCACCATCACCGACACCTTGCTGTTCCGCGTGTTTCGGCCCAACAACGATGAACCGGACGGTGATCCCCAATGGCGTACGATGCGCCGCGGCTGGGCGGATTTGCACCGTCGGGCCGAAGTGTCTCAAAAAGCGCTGGACTGCTACTGTGATGCCTTAGCTGCCGTCGATGGCAGCACGACCCTTCAAGAACTGACCGCGCCGCTGGAAAAACGCGTTCGCTGGCATGGAAAATTCGTCCGTCCCTTACATCCCTTTTGCGCCGAAGACCATGCGCTGCTGCTGGCAATCAATCGCGGTGAGTTCACCATCGTTGGTCTTCGCAACCGGGATCTGCAGGCGCTGCTTTATCCTGATTCTCCGCTGTCGTCGACGGAAAAACGACAACGGTCCGCCGCCGTCTCGCGCAAACTGAGAATGCTCCGCGCCCACCTGCTCATTCAAAAGCTCCGCACACACATCGCTATCTCGTCACTTCATACGGACGCCTGACGCTCAATGCCATCTTGTCCGCTCATCGTCTGACTGCGCAAAGACTTACGGCGGCCGCCTGAGAAATTCGTCGCGCGCAGGAAACAATCTATGATGCTGTAATACCTTGGCTGGCAACCTGTTGAGCCGTAAGGGTGGCGCAGGGGGTTTCGCCTGCGCATGCTGCTCTTAAAACGAGGCGGCACGGGAAGGCCGACTGCATGAATCGTGCGCAGGCCGATGCCGATTGAAGATCCGCCGTGGACTGCTATGCAATACCGCCGGCTTCAGCCGGCATATGGGCAGCCTGAAGGCTGCGTTACGCACTGACCAGCGGTCCCATTACAGACCCCCTCCGTGGCGGGCTCCTCGTTCCACAGCCTGCACAAATCTTACGGCTGGAAAGTCGGAGAATACGGATAGACTTCATGCGAACCATTACCTTCCTGCTCATCCTGGCCGCCGCCCGTCCAACGCTCTCGCAGCCCATTTCGAACAACAGCCCACTGGAGCAAAAGGCCCGCTACCTCCAACAGGACTTGATCGACAAGCACCTCGTCGACGGGCTTTACGTCTCCATGGTGCCGGCTTCCCCGCCCGGCAAGAAGCTACAGCACACCGTGGATGAGCCGGGCAATGTCATTCACGCCGGAGTCTGGACGGGACGGTATCTGGCAGGTGTCGCCTATCAATACGCGGTCACTCGCGATCCACGGGTTCGCACACATGGCGGCGACTTGCTCGCGGGTCTGCGGCGGCTCCAGGAAGTGACCGGTAAACCCGGCCTCCTCGCGCGCGGGTACGTGAAGGGTCACGGTCCGGTCGAGCTATTCGAGCGCGGAGGCGGCGATTCCCGCGAATGGCACCAGGGACAGGACGCCCTCGCCGATTACCGCTTCTACAGCGATGTGAGCGTGGACAACTTTAATGCCGTGCTCTACGGTTACGCGCTTTATTACGATCTCGCGGCCGACGATGCGCAGAAGAAGATCATCGCGTACGATGTCGACCGCCTGATGACCCATCTCCTCGACAACCATTACCGCATCATCGATCTCAATGGACAGGTTACGCAGTACGGCCATGTCGGAGTGGACCCGGATCCTTCCCGGGATGCCTATTATCTCCAGCTCCGCACCCGCGAGTATTCGCGCTGGGTGGCGAATGGGGCCTGGAATCCGCCGCTTCGCGCTTCGCTCATGGCGCTACCCGACCTTCTCATTGCGTATCACATCACTGGCAAACAACGTTACATGGACGAATACCGCAAAGTCGTCGCCCGCTTCGCGGACAACCCGGAGCCGCCGAGGGACGCCCGTCCATATTCGCTCGAAAAGGTGGCGCGCGTGAATCACAGCAGCGAAGGACAAGCATACGAGGCGCTCTTTAACCTGATTCGCTACGAAGACGATCCCAAGCTCCTGGCAATTTACGAACGCTGGGTCAGCGAGCTTTGGGATATGAACTGGATGGAGGGCAATTCGCTCTACACGTTCATGACACTCGCTCTGTTCCCGCAGAAGTGGGAGCCCGTGAAACCCGGCGTGATGCCTCCCCTGAGCTCGCGCCTGGCGCCTCACTATGAGGAATCGCTGCAGCTCGCCGTCGAGACGCTGCGCCGCTATCCCGTCGACCGCGTTCTGCACCCGGTCATGAATTCCATCCGCAAGGATATCGAGGTCAACCCGTACGCCGACCGGGGAAACCAGAAGCAAGCGGCCAAGCCGGTACCGATCGACCAGCGGCCGCTCGATAACGAATACGCCTGGAAAGGCAATCCCTACGCGATGGATGGATGGCTGAAACCCGCCGTCACGGCCATTCAATTTTCGTGCGACGACCCGCTGGTGATGTGGTTCAGCGACGCGTCAGGCCGGCTCTACATGACGCGCGACGGCATGAAAACGTGGCAAGACGTCAGTTGGGGTTTGATGGGCGCGCACGTGCGAAACCTCGCAGCATCTCCAACGCGAACATTCGTCCTCTACGCCGATACCGACCGTGGAGTCGTTATGACTCGCGACGGCGGCATGAGTTGGCGTGCGGCCGAGGGTGACGTAAGTCCGAAGTTTTCTTCCAATGATCCGCACACCGGGCGCCGAATAGGAGACGCTGACGTCCGGATTGATGAAAACGGCCGGCTTATCCTTCAAACCAACGAAAATGAAATCGCCTGGATGGACGGATGGCGAATCCCGCTAGCCACGTGGATGATCGAAACCCCGCGTGGTTTGATGGCTGGCGGGCCGGGCGGCGCCTACCTCGCGAATCCCGACCATCGCTGGACGGAAGTCAAGTTGTGGCGCGAGGACGAGTCGGGAGCCGCGGACTACCTCCACGCTTACTGGATGGGACGCTATTACGGTTTTTACCGGTAAGGTGGCCACAGGCGGTTTCGCCTGTGGATTCACGGTGAAGTGCAAAGGCAGGCGAACCGCCTGCTCCACCCTTATATCCAGCAGGGCTTTCAGGCTCCACCTGCCGCCGAGCACCGGTTACAAACCGGTGCGCAGGATGGAATCCTGCCCTACAAAATATCGAAATCGATCAGCCGTTTCGTCGACTTATTCGCCGAGTCGACAGCCTGCAACTCGAGGGTGTACTGACCCGGGGAAAGCGTTTCCTTCGGTATCTGCATCCCGACCGGAACCACAGGATTCCCACCTTTTTCGGGAAGTGGAATGCGCATCATTCCGCTGTCCGACTTTTCCTGCTTGGTCTTGCGATCGAGTACGCGAAGTTGAACCGCAACCGCCAATACCTTCTTGGGATCGAGATTCACCAGGAGCGGCTCATAAACTTCGAAATAAGCCACCGTTGGTACATCTTTTTCAAACCGGTTGGAGCCGTAAGGTATGATCTGCATCCCCTGCGCGATTAACGGCGTGCGGTCCTCGATCAAAGCCGCATCGAGGTTGGTGCCCATGTCCGAAGCCCGATAGAGCGTCTTGCTCAGGGCAATCCCGCTCAGCGCAAACTGCTTCGAATCGTACGCATCAATAACCAGCGGCGCTTCCATTTTTCCGAAGCCCTCGCCGCCCGAGCTGAACACAACCTTCAGGTTGTATTGCCCCGAGCCGATGTCGAACTGGTTCTCATAGTGGAACGGCTTCTCAGCGAATGCCTGCATCTGCTTCTTGTCATCGAAATCGAGCTTGACCGTATCGCTGAACCGCGCGGCGACTGACCCGTCCGCCCGTGAAGCGATGCCGAGAACGTTCATCTCGGAGTGGAATTTTCCCTTGTGCTTATCGAATTTGAAAGCCTCGCCGTTCAATTCCACCGCAACATTCACGCGCGCGACGTTCGGCGACGTGTAAAAGTACGGCAGCTGCATGGACGCATTGACCGTTCCTGCCTTCGCGCTCGCGGCGATCGCCTCGAGCCCCTTCTCGGTGGTATTCCCGGCCAGCAGGTCGCGCGGCCTGGCGTAGCAGTACCCGGTTCTGGCGCGCACCACGGCTCCCTCAACTTTGACCTTCAGCGTGTGGCACGAACCCTCTTCCGACTCCGGAGGAGTGTAGCCAAGAAGATAAAACTCGTTCTGTTCCTTCGCAATTTTCTCCATCCCGGCCAGCAGATCGTTGGTGTTCGCAATCACAAATCCGCCGGTCCCGTTCGCCAGCATGTACATCAACTGCTGGTTGGTGGACAGGCTATCGGGAAATTTAGGAATCAGGTTGCGCGGCTGGTTCAACGGATTAAGCGGGTTGTTCGGATTGTTCATCGGGTTGATCATGGGAGAACCGCCGCCTCCACGGGCACCTGTATTTCCCGTGTTGGTGGGCGCCGTTGTAGTTCCCCGGCCACTGCCTACACCCGTACCTCCGCCTGATGTTCGCGTGCCCCCGCCGCCCGGAGGTGCACTCGTTGAACCGCCGCCCGTCCGGCCACCTCCGCCGCCCGGAGCGCCGCCGCCGGGTGCGCGCTGCCCCATAAAGAATGCAACCGAACCCGGCCGATACGCCGCAGGCTGCAGAAACGCGTTGATCCCTTGCCCAGAGGCTCCGTAGATGTCGGGCCGGTACAATGCGCCCTGAGGAGGCGCGGGCGGCGCCAGTCCGCGCACGTCGATCGGGTAGATGGCGACATTCGAACGATTGCAGATATCGATGGTAGCCGTGACTTCGGACATCTGCTCCGGCGTGACGGGGAAACCCGAGGTCAGCAGGACCAGGATCTTGCGTCCTGGTACCGAGGACAGGTTCTTGGCAAGACTGCGAAGCGACAGAATCATGTCGCGGGCGCCAAAATCCGCCGCCGCTGTGCTGAGCTGCGTGCCGGCCAGGGTTGTGACTTCGTTCGGCGAGACCGACGCGATCTTAATACCCGAAGTCGCCGCCTTCAGCCGTTCAACATCCTCCGTGAAATTCTGGCTGATCTGCAGGCCGCCGCTGAAATTGACCACCGCCATGACCCTGTTGGGGCCGGCATTCGATTCAATGAACTTCGTCGCCGCCTGCCGGGCCCGCGCCTGCTCGCCGAAATCCATCGTCGAGTTATCGAAAAACAGAACCAGGTACCGCTTCTGCGAGTTATTGGGCGAAGCGGGATCAGCTTCGAACGAGAAGCTGGTGATCTTCTGTTCCTTGTTGTCCTCCCAAACCTTGAAGTCTTTCTCCGTGAGGTCACGCTTGTATGCGCCCTTTTTGTCGGTAACCACGGCGTCCACGAGCACCACCTTTGTTTCCGTCCGAATCACATTTCCCGAATCGGAGGGCGCAGGTTGCTGTGCGCGAAGCATACCGCCTGGCAGCAAGAATAGGATCGACAGGATCAACGAACGGCCTGATTTCACTTTGATTCTCCCTATTACGGAATCTGGACGGCGCCATTACGCGCCGCCATCATTTGCCCCTCGGCGTCCCGGACCACCAGCCGCACAGCATAAGTGCCCGGTGCAACGTCGAAGCTTGTCTTAATGTTGACACCCGACTTCAGCAAGGTTTCGAGTGTAGGGTCCTTTAACCGCATTTCCAGCGTCTTAGTCACTCCATTGACGTAGTTGCCATTCCGGTCGAACAAAGCGGAAACAATCGTAAGCGTATTACGGTTTCTCCCGTCCGCCTTCTGAAAGCGTATCCCTTTCATATCGACGTGCGCCACAATCGCCAGCTTCGCCTCGTAATCGCTGGATTTAAAGAATTGCGTATGGATTTCGATAGGGATGTCGAGCAACTCGTCGCGCGAGAAAAGCGCTTCCGAGATCTCCTCTTTCGCGGCCTCGGCGGGATCGATTTCGTGCTTCGGCGCGAAGTAGCCGCGCCGGGCCTGCACCGACACGCTCTGAACTGTCTTCGCTACCGTCACTTTCAGAACGTGATAGCTACCATCCAGCCGCAGATTCTGAGGAGAAAACGCCAGGACGTAATAGTATTCCGGCGCGGCGGCGAGCCGTCGAAAGCCATCCTTGAGGTCGTTGCTGTTCTGGAAAAACGTTCCACCAGTAGCATCCGCAAGCTCCGCCATCACGTCGGCGTTGGCCTGGTAGCTCATTCTGTCGTACTGCAATCGATAAATCGAGCCTGTGACCGAACCGCTACCGGCTGTGCTGGCATCCCCGCCGGGAACTATGGTGTACAGGCCCCGGGCGTCCAGGGCTCCGATCGTTACACCCCCCTTGATGGCTCGATCCATGACGTCCATCTCGTCCGGTCGCAGGTAGTTGGTGAGATAAAAGCCCTGAGACACCAGTACGATGTTCCGCTGCCCCGGCATCGCCGAAATGCGTCGTACGGCATCCTTAACACCCATGAGCGAGAGACGGCTGTCGGCTTCCCCAATGCTCACCGCTCGCATCGCCGCGGAGCGGGCTAATCCTTCGGCCGCGGCTTGCTGTTGCGGATTCTGCAGGCCCGCGCACACGTAGGCATCCTCGACGGCGGCTTGAAATGCAAGGGGGTCATTCTTGTTCTGGATCATGTCCGCCTGGTAATACGTCACGCTGGGACAGTCCCCTCCCATGGTCTGGGCCCGCGAGCGGGGTTGGATTCGCGCCAAACCATCATGCAGCGCCAGGCGGTCATCCGTGAAATCCACCGTTACTTGCCCGGAGGTCGTAAAAATAGCCGCGCGGTCGGTGGGCTTTAACTCAGACGCAATGTGCACATCCGCGGCGTTCCGTGCCGCCGCCAAGTCCTGAAACGCCGTTTGCATGTCGTCGAACAAGTAGAGGATAAAGCGCTCCGGCGAAGGCGCCACCGGCGCGGCGCCCGGTTCCTCCTGCGTGACTTCGGCGGTGACCGCGGGTTTCGGCATGCCACCCGACTTCTCCATCGAAAATTTAAGAATTGTCTGTGGTTTACCCTTGTCGAAAAGCTTAAAATCCTGCTGCGTCAGATTTCCGACCGCCTGCCCTTTCTTATCGCGCACCACTACACGGACCAGCACCAGGTTTACGCGTGCTTTAAAGGTTGCGGGAGCATCGCTGGACGCCATCTCCTGTGTTGTCTGGGACGAGGCAGCCGTGGTCTGGGACGAGGCAACGCCGCAGCACAGCGCCAGGCAAAGTCCGGTATTGCGTAGGAATCTTTCCATCCCGTTGGTTAATTCTACTCCGTATTGAGAGCTTCGGGGGGCTGGAAAATACCCATCCAGAAAGATTTGCCTCCCGGGAGCGAACAGCGCGTCTCGTACCTGAGCGTATAACTCCTTTTTTCCATGCCGGCGCGAAAGGAGGGTTCGTCGATCAGCGAGAAGTGCGACTTCAGATTCTGAATCGAAACGAAGCGGCTGGGTGTTACGCCGGCCTCGGTCTCACTCGGGAGTTGAAGAACAACGGATAGCGCTCCACCCGGTGCAATCAACGCCAGCGCGTTATCGAGGCATCGCCCGAGACCTGCATGCTCGAATACCAGGGCAGCATGCACGAGTTCAACCCGCTGCAATTGCAGAGGCTGTTCCGCGAGGTCGAGGCAATGCAGTTCGAGGCCTGGAATTGCCGCGTACCTCTGACGCACGGCTTCGAGATAGGACGAGTTGCAATCGATTCCCAGCACGCGATGCGTGACGGCGGTATCGATACGATCGAGTCCGTTGCCGCCTGCGATTCCCAGCACCGCGACGGATTCGGGCCTGCGGATTTCGAGCGCCTCGCCGAACAGGTCCGCCAGTGCCGCGAGTTGCCGGATATCGTCCGAACCCATGTGGCCTTCGTAGTCGGCCAGCGGAATGCTCAACCACGGATTCGTCATAGCTTCGACAGGACCCCGGCGGCAGGCTTGCCGGACTCTATCTCACTCTAGCAGCCGCGGCATAAGTCGGCCGGGCTGAATGCCTGCCCGCGTTGACTCGCAAGCTATTGAGCCCTAAAGGGTGACGCCAGGCGGTTTCGCTGCGCACGCCGCTCTCAAAGACTTCCGTCAGGGGCTACTAGCCGTAAATTTTCACCCACGTCCTGAGGACGGTCTTCACAGGGACATGATCGCTGGTTGCCTTGGTCACGCCTTTGATCTGCTGGACCTGCTTCTCCTCGTAGCCCCAGACCTTCTCCGTCTTTTGATCCGACGGTACTTCCCATTGTTTGCTCGGGATAAAGTAGTCCGCGGTCATGCCTTTGCCCTTATGTGGGAAGTTGGTGTTTCCCTCAGGCATCGCCATGAAGGCGTCGTGCTTGTCGACAAAGGTGGAAAAGCTCTGCTTTACGCGATTCATCGGGAATATTTTGTCGGGTTTCACGTACCAGTCGCCCGCAAGCACCCACGGCACGGACGGGTATGTCTGGCTCATCGTCATCAGGTATTCCGCCGAGGTTCTTTCGACCTTCCACGATGGCGAGGTGTGGACCACGCCAACAACAAAACACAAACCAGTTGCGATCTCTTGAAAGTGGTAAACAACCAGCGGCCTTTGCGTCGTCCAGCCCAGAAAGTCTGGAATCTGCTGCATTTCCTTTTCTGTAATGCTCATCTCGGCTCGGGCCATGGTCGTGGTAAGCGTAGTCGTGTGCACGAGCTTCAGCCGCCTGGAGTAAAGCACCGGATAATATTCGTATTGTGTTCCGTCCTTCTGGACATTGATCGTACCCTCGACCTTCATTTGCGGTCCCATGGTGACATCGTGGGTCCAGATGTCCGTCACACCCTCGAGATCCTCCAGCGAGTTGACTTCCTGCAGCACCAAAATGTCGGCATTGGTGGTCGCAACCAATTCTTTGATCTGCTGGAGCTTCATTGCCTTGAGCAGTTCACGGATTTCCCGCTCAGTGAGTGTGCCCCCTTTGATCTCCGCCGCCAGATGGTTGATGTTCCACGTCGCCAGCGTGATGTCGACCGGAACCATCTTTGGTGTGGCAATCGCCGGTTGGAAGTACTGATAGCATTGGACGCTGTTAGTGGCCAGGTTTAAGCCCGAGAGCCCGGCATCACTCAGACTTATGGGTGACAGGACCCCGGTGGGCTGGGTGAATAAAGGAGTTTGGGCAGCTTGCACAATAGCCAGATTGAGCGCCTGCAGGTCCTGACCGAGATCGAAAGATACAATGTCCCCCATCTCGGGCAATTGACCGAATACCCGTGCATCGATGAAAGCAGTATCGGTCTGAACCTTGATCCAGCCAGGTTCGCGAGCGACCACTTTCCCCGTGGGCATGGATATCTCCTATCCCTGGTGCGACTGAGCGCAACAACTCAAAAGGTGAACCTTGGTGTCTTCATCGATGCGCCGTGCCAGCACCGGCTGGAGCCAAGGGGCCGGCGTTCCTCCCAGGTAGCCGCCGAATTGAAACAAATAAACGATGATTCGCAATACATTCTCAGATTTATTCACTCCATTGATCTTCGCTGTGTCGATTCCTCGATGGACCAATGCTTGCAGTTGCGGGTCACTGTGGGTGTCGAGAACAGCGCCGAAATGGTTGCGTAGGAACGCGACAGATCTGTCGACGAACCGCTGCTCAACGCTTTGCTGGAAGGCATTCACCTGAGCCTGACGAATCTTCATAACGCCTTCACTTAGCGCGAATTCGTAGCGTCCAGCGCAACTCGAAACCGGGAAACGGCCCTAAATGAGAAGCATATGAGCCGGGTCATGGCTCATAAGTGTACCACAATCCGAACATATGACATTCTTTCTTCGGTTAAGAGCCTGGCTTTGCTCGATATGGTTTGCCGGGTTCCATCTCTTGACAAATCAATAACTCGTTATGCGTCGATATTATGGCCGCTTTCGGCAGCCTGGCCGGCTCAAACGTTGCCGACGCCCGGCGGACCTCAAGAGACGTTTCGCATAGCTGATTGCGTCGCCCAGAACCTAAGAGCCTGCATGCCGCGATCGAGCCTACAGTACGCAGACCGGACGAGCGTTGCTTCGATCGGAGACTTGAGTGCGCGCCGTGAGCAATAGCTCACGAATGGGGCACCAGCAGACTGTGGTTGAAGTCGGGGCTGGATGCCCGGCTGAATGCCTGCACCACCTTGGCTCGCAAGCTGTTGAGCCATAAAGGTGGCGCAGTAGTTTCGACTGTGGCACGGGCTGCTAGCATGAACACATTATTGTTTTCTTTCGGCTCGTTCCCTATTCTGTGGAATCTTCTCGAATTGTTTAAAAAGAGGGGCCTGCCATGCTGCGATCAAATGGGAAGTGTGCGCGTCGCGTGTTCTTATGGACCGCGTTCGTACTGGGTATGATGTTGCCTTCCGGGGTCGCTTTCGCGCAGGGTTGAGTGATCTCTCGCTCCGGTCTGGAGTCAAACGGTGCAGAGGGTGGCGGCTATCTTCAGCCCGGCGATTGGACGGTTACGGGCGGCGTTCGGCACGTTTATTCGCACGTGCATTTCAGCGGTCCGACCGAGAACTTCTCACGGGCCCAACTCGGAACCGAAGTGCAGTCGAAAACCAATCTCGACGACATCATGTTCACCTACCAGCTCACGCCCCGGTTTAGCCTGAACGCAACATTGCCGTTCGTTTATGCGAGCCGGCGTCAGCAGGCCCAATATGCGACGTTGCACACATCGGGACTTGGCGATATTTCGATCGGCGCGCAGTCCTGGCTGCGCAGTCCCCGAAGCGAGAAATCGGGGTTCAACAATGCGCAACTCGGTCTGGGTCTGCTGATCCCATCCGGCAACGATCGTCAGAACAATGTTGTCGCGACCACCTACGGCGCTCCGACATCGACACAATATCCGGATTATTCCGTTCAGCCCGGCGCGGGAACCTGGGGAATGATCATGTCGTGGCAGGCCTTCCAGAGCTTCGCCGGCAACACCATCGCGTTTGTCGACGGCAATTATGTCATGACCCAGGGCGGGTATCACAACTTCTGGACGTCTCACGGGGGAACGTCGAACGGGCCGCCGGCCGCGACTGCCGGGATGACCCAGTTCGATGCCATTCAGGATCAGTACATGATCGAGATCGGCGCATCGCATCCGGCGCCGCGCATCAAGGGGCTTGGCCTGACTCTCTCGCTTCGCGACGAAGGTGTTCCCGCGCGCAATCTGATCGGCAACGACCTTGGGTTCCGCAGGCCTGGCTTCGGGATCGCCCTGACACCGGGCTTCATCTACACGCGTGGAGCGAACATGATTCAATTCAGCGTGGGCAAGGTGCTGATCCGCGACCGTACTAAGAGCGTAGCCGAACAAATAAACAGCGCTCACGAGGGCGATGCGGCGTTCGCGAATTATGTCTGGATGGCAGGCTACACGTTGCGCATTCCCGGAAGGCACAGCGGGATTGAAAGATCGGCGGACAACGATGCCTCGCCCGTGCTCGCCAGCCATCTCCCACCCGCAGCCAGCGACGCGGCGGATATGGGTCACCAGAGCACTTCCGAATTGTTCAAGCCGTTCCGGCTGAGGACTCTCGATGGCAAGAAGAAGACGCTCCGGGATTTCGCGAACACAGTCACGCTGGTAAGCTTCTTCTTTCCGCGATGCCCGTACTGCAATCTCGAGCTGCCTGAAATACAGAAGATCTACAACAAATACAAGGACAAGGGCATGTCGGCGGTATTGATCAACATTCAGCCCGACGAAGTGAATCTGATTCCGGGCTGGCAGATGGTCAAGAATCTTTCCATGCCGGTTCTCATCGGTGCGTCCGCGGAGTCGCTGCAACGGGAGTATCGGATTGAATCCACTCCTACTACGTACTTGCTGGATGCAAATGGACGGGTACTGTTCCGGGAGAGCGGCTATAAGCCGGGAGATGAAAAGACCCTGGAAGAGAAGATCGATGCCGTGCTGAACCCCGCGCCAGCAGCACCGGCGCCCTCGTCTGCAGCGCTGCCGCCCTGTCCGCCGGAAGGGTCGGATGCTTCGACTGCGGCTCCAGGGCCGAGGATTCTGGAGACGCGGCCGAGATAGTCGTCGCCGTTGGCCGGCAGGGTATAGCAGCCTGGGACAGAAGCCGGGCAGGCTGGAATGCCTGCCCACCTTGGCTCGCAACCTGTTTAGCCATAAAGGTGGCCGCAGGCGGTTTCGCGTGCGCATGCCGCTCTCAAAGACTTCTGGAACGGGCTGTTAGCACAACGCACAGCACAAACCGTGGTGGGGCGGCTGGTGGGATTTGGTACAGCCGCTATCCTTGAAGCACTGTAACTTACAGAAAACACATTGTCAACAATGCCATAGATGCCAAGATTGCTGCGGCTCATTGCCCTGTATTGCCCTGGAAGAAAATGTTGATATGTTCGCTCAAGCCGCTAGTGTGCCCCGATGGCGGGGAAACACAAAACCAAGATGGCGGCGAGCTGCGAAAACTGTGGCGCAGAGTATTGGGCGCGTGCTTGGTACATCAGGAAGGGCATCCAGCGGTTTTGCAGCAAGACATGCTCGCAGACGGGCAAATTCAATGGCAATTATCGAGGTGGAACAGCAGCCAGTCAGCGGACCAAGAGGGCCATTCGTAAGTATCCTGAACGTCATCGATGCCGTCGTCTTTTTGTTAAAGCGGTTCGAAAAGGACAGATTGAACGGCGCCCATGCTGCATTTGCAATGCTCCTCTCGCAGACGGTCATCATTGAGACTACTCTAAGCCGTATGATGTGTTTTGGCTTTGCAGACAACATCACAAGGATGTTCATATGAAGCGCATCGAACTACCCCTCCCTTCGAAGCCCGTCATGCCTGCGGTGCAAGCTCTGGTGCGAAAAAAATGGCCGCAGTCCACGCAAAACTGCGGCCATCCACAATTAGCAAGAAAGGGTAGATATTCGTCCTAGCGTTGAGCTAGGCCGGAAACGGTTGAAGTACTACTGTATGGTGCCGGGAGGGTTGCTCACGGCTGGGGGTTGAAGTGGCATTGGGACTGGACGGATCATTCCGAACCGAGCCATCACAGCCATTGTGCGCGCCGCTGCGCCGCTAAACGATAGCTGAACGCCGGCTTCGAATGTGCAGCTAGTTTCAGCCCACTCTCCACCTTCGTAAATCAGCGTCGTTGTTTTTGTGAAGCGGCAGTTGTGAAAATGCTTGTCGTCAACGACGACTGCCTTGCCGCTGAAGTCTTCAGCTTGAATCAGTGTCATAAAGTTTCAAACCTTCTTCTCCTGTGGAATATCAGCATCATTGGCCGCTCATCGATTGGGGGAGTACCATTTCGGAGATACTGGGCCCCTATATGGACCCCCTTGGTCACCAAGGCACCCACATACGGTAGCCATGGCGATCTCGATGAGTATATTGCAGCAGAATTGAATTCTGGAGCGCAACGGGGGTACCGCTCGCCTCCGCCGAGGAAAGTGTCTGGTTATGCCGGAGTTTCCAGAGAAATCTTCAGGAAGAACTTAAGCCGCATTGAACGCGCGGCGGCGTAGACTAATGTTCGAGCTTGAACGCGTCGCCTAGAGACGCTTGTAACGGTGATAAAATACCACCATGGCATCTCCAGGGGTATACCTCTTCACGCGGAAGGGCGGCAACGCTTACGTCGGCCGGGGTTGACCGGGATGGGTTTGGGAAGGAATGCTTCAGTCATACCGGCAAGCACCGAAGGGCCTGCCTTATGATCGTAAGGCACGGTTCATTCCAACGAGTTCTCCGAGACAGGCGTATCTTCTCGAATGCCGGCTCTTCCACGATCTCGATCCGATAGACAACGATAGGCATCCTGCTGTGCCAGCTGGAACGAACTGGCGGTGCCCCAGCGAAGGCTGTTGCTGGTCTTAGATCATTGGTCGGGTATCGATATCCATCCCCTCGATGTGGGGCCTGTCTGGTGCCTCAATCCTCACCTGAAAATCAGGGTGATACCCTAACACCCAATCGCATATGCGCTGCGCATCAGCAGTAGCCCTGAACAACTCCCACCGGTCATCCTTGAGCTTCATAAGCCACGTCTGGATGTATGCCGCATGATTAACGAAATCCGTGGGCAGACCAAGCGTATTACACACCATCGCCGCCGCCATCTCGACGCGGGCCTCTTCCATGGCGTACTTTTCTGAGCCAAATCTTCCAGTGAGATCGCGCTTCATTCTGCTTTCGTGGCCAGTGGAATGCCCAATTTCGTGAACGGCGGTCGCGCTAAAGTACTCCGGTCGTGGAAACGCAACATCGGGCGGCATCTGAATGAAGTCGCCGGTCGGAGAATAGAAGGGCTTGTCTCCTCCTACGCGGAACGGAACCCCGCAATTTTCTATAATCTTCTGCACGGCGTCTGGCCGCGTCCACGGCGCTTCCTCGACAGATGGCGGCGTGTAGGGCGGCAAGCCTTCGACCTGGCTGGCATGAAATACGCTATAGGCTCGCAATAGGTGGATACTGTGGCTTCGGTGGCTTCTTCACGTGCTCGATTGGTGCCTTCACCATTAACAATCTACACATCAAGAACAATGTATTTTTTGACAATGGCCACACTGCAGGAACTGGCTTCACGGATGCCGGCATGCAGTTTTCAGCGAGCGTCTCGAATATCGACATAACGAACAATTCGATCTATGACGACGGCGCTGGCTATCAGGCCTATGCGATTGGTGTTGGCTCCAGCGACACCCTGAGTAACGCGGTCATCGCGCACAATCAGATCTACGGGAACACGACCGCAGCTTACGATATCGTCGGCACAGTGAACGGAATTGTCTGGGACAACGGAACGCAGCCTGCTTTTACGATTTCCGGGTGTTCGGCTACAGGCGCGGCCGGCAGTGACAACGGTACGTTTACCTCTGGCACGACGGGAACGTGCACGGTGACTGTTACTCCGAATGGAACAACGCATATCGTTGCTCCCCACGGCTACACCGTATCTGCATCGGATCTGACGACACCCGCGGCTATGTTGCCGACCGCCATTACGACTACCAGCTTTACGATTTCCGGGAGCACAACTTCCGCCGATACGATCCAACTTCAATTCAGGCCGTTTTAATCGATGATAAAATGATTAAGAGGTAAGGGTCAGATGGTACTTAATACACTCGAATACGTAAATCGAATGTGGAGCAATAAGTTGCACCGGGTGGAGGTTCGGAGTCATTGGATTCGCAACGACGGTGCAGTCTGCCTTGCCGGGATGCTGGTGGCAGACACGCCTGACGCGCTGAAATTAGATTGGCCGATGCCAGATGTTCCTTTTCGAGTGACGCTCCCTGCGGGACTGGACGAGGGCGGTTTCCATTGGGCCATGACGGTTATGTATAACCGGCAGCAAGCTGGACAGAGTTTGATGGACTTGGACTTCGTTCCTAGGCCTATATCTCCTCCGGATGTACCGAGTACCAATTGGCGTGGCGTTTGCGCGTTTGTAGCGGTGGCTTTGTTCGGCAGTGCAGCTATCGGCGCGCTCTGCGAACGACGTTGAATTACCGAACTTTCTATTGCTGGAAGCCCGGTCCTAGGATCAAACCGGAGTTCCCAAATTTCTTCCTAGCATCGAACACATAAGCGCACTCTCGACCCGGAGCCTTCATCTCGGCTTCGAGAAGTGCGACCTTCCGTTTTTTGACCTGAAGCGCACCCTTGGCGATCTTGGACCAGTTAATTTTCACCAAGTCTTCGATGATCTCAAGCGGACTGATAACGAAGACATCGATGAAGCTGTTGGAGGTCTTTAGCTTGTGCAAGTTCATCGCCTTCGTGTATTCGTTGAGCGACCATTCGATATCGTCACGGATTTCAGCTTCGGTCTGATTCTTGCTAGCCAAGGTGTCCAAGAACCGGCGAAATCCCCATTGTTTATCGTGCGTCTCGGCTTTGAAGTGAAGGAGGTCGTCCCAGGCGCATGAGTCATCGGGAACCGGCAATGTGCTGAGTCCAATGGCAATGACGTCGCAGGCTTGAGAAGATGCTTCGCCCTGCGGCAACGGAAGCTCGCATATTGCAGTGATGTCGGCGTTCGGAGGCGGCACGGTCGCTTTGATCAGGTAGCGGGTGAAGAGGTCTCTGGTAGAGCTAATGGTTAATTGGGCCGCTGCTTCTCGTTCAATCGTCGGCTCCAAGGAAACTACCAGTTCGAAGCCTTTGTGGAGATCCTCTCGACTTAGGGATTCAGCAAAGTGTTTGGGGTCGAACGGCGGAACATCGTAAACAACTTGGCGGGCTCGCAGAAAATCGAGCTCGGTTTCAAAGTCCGGCGTGTGAGGGTCATCACCATCTAGCTGCCAGAGATGGAACTTGTCGAAAAGAAGCGCTCTTTGCTTGAGACTCAAGTCCCTGCGGCCAGAGCAGATGACGCCGTGTAGTTCGCGCATTCAATAGAAATATTATCGCGGCGGCGCCTTGCTGAGCCTTGGGCAATCCGGTAGCCGAGTTCGAAAGTGCCAGCGGTGCGGCATCAAGATCCGCGAAAGAGAAAAGGAGTGCCGTTATTGCAAGCCATGCGTCGCCTGTGGTGAGCTCGCGCAGAGGAGCTCGATGAAGCAAGGCCTTTGCTTCCGGTGCGCTTCAGAGAAAGGCCTCTGGGGCGAAGTGCCGTTCTAGCCCAGCTTAGGGACGATCTTGGGTTTGTCGCGAAAGGCGTCCTGCAGTATGCGAATGGTTCGTTCTTGACGGCCCGGTAGCCACTTGCTGTAATGCTTTCTCAAGATTTCAACCGTGTCCCCAATGAGATTTGCGACTTCGGTATCCGGCACCCCCTTCTCCAGCAAAATTCTGACGAAAGTATGCCGGAGACGATGTGGGTGAGGTGGCTCCTCGAACGGACCGGCGAGGTCAAAGACATGCGCAAGCCTCTTGTTCCTCCAAATATCCGTTAACTGTTTCATGTTGCGCGTAACACCCGCTGTGAAGATCAGTGACCCGTATTTCTTCTCGCGGGCTCTGAGCCGCTGAACAAGCCAATCCGGTATCCAGGTCAGGACTTGTGTTCCCGTCTTGTGCGTTCGCAAGAACACGTTGTTGCCGTCGAGACGCTTAGTGACGTCGAAGGTTGCAACATCGCTGATGCGAAGGCCGGTGTAAATGGAAAGCAGGATAAAATCCTTGGCGTCTTCACCACCCCAGGTCCGGCGTGGCGGCCCAGGTGCAGGTCCGATCTGATCACAGGCGTCGAAGATATCTTTCAACTCGTCGTCGGTGAACGGGGATTTATGATTGGGAATGGATGCGCCTTGGGGAGCTTCCAGATCATCGGTGATGTCCTTGGCGATCCATTCGCGCTTAAGGCAGAACTTGACGAATGCCTTTAGCCTTTCCAGCTTCTTGGCCTTTGCTCTTTTGCCATCTTTCCAGCCTGCATAGAATCGGTCCATGTCGCTGATCGTGAGTTGGTCGAGATGCAGATACCCGCGATCTTCCGCGTAGGACTTGAGCTGCTTGGAAAAAGTCTTGTATTTTGCGTAGGTAGTCGAGCGTATGCCGCGGTTCTGACATTTGGCAAGAAACGCTTCTGTCGCTTCGGCGATGGTGATCCGCTGAGATGCTTGCTTTGGCTCGGGTTTCGGCTGCGCTTCGGACGCCGGCACGCCCCAAGTTCCAGTTACCTCCCAGCCCGCCACAACAGCCTTGGCTGCGTCCCATTGATAGCTGATGGTACTTTGCCTGCGGAACTTACCGCTAAGCGTTCCAGAGGCATAAATCGGGCAGGCGCACTGCTTCCAAGCTTTCTTCCGCTCCTCAAATTCCCCTGAGCGGCTGTCATAGGCATGGCCGCCTTCGCAGTCCGGCCGATGGCGGCGATAGAGGTTCAACGGCATGGAGATATTTTACACTCCATTGCCCTCGATTGCCCTGATTTTTTGCGGATTGCCCGTAAGTGACTGAAACTACTATGGGGCGGCTGGTGGGATTCGAACCCACGACATCCAGAACCACAATCTGGCGCTACTACCAACTGAGCTACAGCCGCCGTGTCTTTCTATTTTACCATCGGGAGGCCGGCCTTCTTCCACAATTCGTCAACCCGCGCGCGCACCTCGTCCGACATGCGGATCACATCGGGCCAGGGGCGGGTGAAGCCCTCTTCTTTCCACTTGCGGGTCGCATCGATGCCCATCTTCGAGCCGTAGTTGGGCAGGCGGCTGGCATGGTCCAGCGAGTCGACCGGCCCGAGGACAAACTGAATGTCGCGCTCCGGGTCGATGTTATTGAGCGCCTTCCAGACCACCTCGCTGATGTTCTGCACGTCCACATCCTCGTCCACGACGACAATGCACTTCGTGAACATCGCCTGCCCCAAGCCCCAGATGCCATGCATCACCTTGCGGGCGTGCAGCGGATAGGATTTGCGAATCGAGACCAGCATCATGTTATGGAAAATGCCCTCGGCGGGCATGGAGATGTCGCGGATCTCGGGCAGTTGCAGGCGCATCAGGGGCAGGAAGATCCGTTCGATCGCTTTGCCCATGTAGAAGTCTTCCATCGGTGGCGGACCGACTATCGTGGTTGCGTAAATGGGATCTTTGCGGTGCGTAATGCAGGTAATGTGAAAGACCGGGTAGTCGTCGTCGAGCGAATAGAACCCGGTATGATCGCCGAAGGGCCCCTCACGGCGAAGCTCCCCGAGCTCAACGTAGCCTTCCAGCACGATCTCGGCGTTCGCCGGCACCTCGATGTCGTTGGTCTCACACTTCACCATCTCCACCGGTCTGCCGCGCATGAAGCCCGAGATCATCATTTCATCGATGTCGGGCGGCAGCGGCAGGATTGCGGAATACATCGTCGCAGGATCGCTTCCAATGGCGACCGCGATCGGCATCCGCGACTGCTTGCCTTCGCGCTGCAGCCGGCGGTAGTGCTCGGCGCCCTGCTTGTGCGTCTGCCAATGCATGCCTGTGGTGCGGTCGTCGTAAACCTGCATGCGGTAGCAGCCGCAGTTGCGCTTTCCGGTATCAGGGTTCTTCGAAAACACCATGGGAAGTGTGATGAACCGGCCGCCGTCTTCCGGCCAGCAGTGCAATATCGGGAACTCGCTGAGCGAGAAATTGTCGCTGCGGATTACCTCCTTGCACGTCCCGTCCTTGACAGTTTTCGGAAAGAACGCTCCCATTTCGGCAAGCTTCGGCAGCATCTTCAGTTTGCCGATCAGTCCCTGCGGCATGCGCATCTCGACGAACTCCGAGATGCGCTCGGCGATATCTTCCACCGCGCTGACGTTCAGGGCAATCTCCATTTTTCGCATGCTGGCAAATGCATTGATTAGCACCGGAACCGAACTGCCCTTCGGCTTCTCAAACAACAGTGCCGGGCCGCCTTGTTTTACTGCGCGATCGGCAAACTCCGTGATCTCGAGCCGCGGATCGACTTCAAACGAAATCCGCTTCAGTTCGTTGTTCTTTTCGAGTGCTTTGATGAACTCTCGCAGGTCTGCGTAGGCCACTCAATCTCCTTGGTTTTATATGATTGAAGTTATCACCCTTCCGAAGGAGAAAAATGTTCAACCGAGTCGCCTTCACTACGGGCGCTAGCCGTGGCATCGGCCGCGCCAGCGCGCTGGCGTTGTGCCGCGCTGGTTTCGATATCGTCGTGGCTTCGCCCGAGATGGAGAAAAACGAGGAGGTTGCCGCGGAGATTCGTGCTTGCAACGGCAACGCGATGACCATCAACCTCGACGTTTCCTCGCTCGATTCCGTCAAGGAAGCATTCGGGCGCGCGTTGAAGGAGTTCAGACGCATCGACGTTCTGGTCAACAACGCGGGAATCACGCGCGACAACCTGGCCATGCGCATGAAGGCGGAGGATTGGGACCGCGTGTTGCAAGTCAACCTCACCGGCGCGTTCTACTGTATCCAGCAGGTGCTGCCGCCAATGATGCGCGAACGCTGGGGCCGCATCATCAATATGGCTTCGGTTGTGGGCGAAACCGGCAATCCGGGACAGGCGAACTACGTTGCCTCGAAGGCCGGCATCATTGGACTGACGAAGGCCATCGCCCGCGAGATGGCGAGCCGCAACATCACCGTGAACGCAATCGCGCCAGGATTCATCGAAACCGACATGACCGGCGCGCTATCGCAGGAAATGAAGGACAAGATGCTGGCCAGCATTCCTCTCAAGCGATTCGGCCGCGCGGAGGACATCGCCGATGCGGTCCGCTTCCTCGCCAGCGAACATGCCGGCTACATCACCGGTCACGTGCTCGACGTGAACGGCGGAATGTACATGTGAGCGGTGGGAATCGCGACAATAACAGCATGCCGGTTGCAAGCGGTGGAAAGTTCCGGATCGGTCTTGTGCAGATGAGTTGCAGCACCGACCCGGCGGAGAATCTCGAAAAAGCGGTCTGGCGAACGCGTGAAGCGGCGGGAAAGGGCGCGCAGATCGTGTGCTTACAGGAACTGTTTCGATCGCAGTACTTCTGCCGCGAAGAGAATCACGACATGTTCCGGCTCGCGGAGACCATTCCCGGGCCGACCACGGAACGGTTGGGAACGGTAGCGCGCGAAGCGGGCATCGTGATTATTGCCTCATTGTTTGAGAAGCGGGCGCAGGGCCTCTATCACAACACCGCCGCGGTGATCGGGACCGACGGCGAAGTGCAGGGGCTGTATCGCAAGATGCACATCCCTGACGACCCGCTGTATTACGAGAAGTTCTACTTCACACCCGGCGATATCGGGTTCGTCAATTTCAACACGGCGGTCGGACGCGTCGGGGTGCTGGTGTGTTGGGATCAGTGGTATCCCGAAGGCGCGCGGCTGACGGCCCTGAAGGGTGCGAACGTACTCTTCTATCCGACGGCGATCGGCTGGCATCCGTCGGAGAAGGAGCAGTACGGCGCTTCCCAGCTCGACGCCTGGCGGACGATTCAGCGTTCCCATGCTATTGCGAATGGTGTCTATGTCGCGGCTGTGAATCGCGTCGGGTTTGAGGGACCCCCGGAGCAAGGGATCGAATTTTGGGGATCGTCATTTGTCGCCGATCCATTCGGACAGATCCTGACCGAGGCATCGACCAATCAGGAAGAGATTCTCATTGCGGAAGTCGACCCGCTGCGGCAGGACGAGGTCCGCCGGAATTGGCCCTTCCTACGCGACCGACGTATCGACGCCTACGGCCCCATCTGCAACCGGTGGATCGATTGAGCGTACCGCGGAGATTCCGCATGCCGGCGGAGTGGGAGCCGCATGAGGCCACCTGGCTGGCCTGGCCGCATGAGATCACGGACTGGCCCGGTAAGTTCGCCCCAATTCCCTGGGTTTATGGCGACATTGTGAGGCGTTTGGCGCGCGTCGAGAAGGTGCGGATCCTCGTCGAAGACGGCGCGGCCGAGCAAAAGGCACGGCGGGTGCTGAAGAAATGCGCTGTCGAGATGGGCGCGGTGGAGTTCTTTCAGCATCCGACGAATCGAAGCTGGACGCGCGATTATTGCCCCATCTTCGTGCACGACGCGGAGGGCGGCATCGCGGTTACGGATTGGATCTTTAACGGCTGGGCCAAGTACGACAACTGGGCGAGTGACAACCAGATTCCGGGGCTGCTCGCTGAGGGTTTGCGTATTCCGCTCCATGAGCCAGGAATCGTTCTGGAGGGCGGCGCGATTGATGTGAACGGCGAGGGGGTGCTGCTCGCGACCGAGGAATGCCTGCTCAGCCCTGTTCAGGCCCGGAACCCGAGCCTCGGCCGCGAAGAGATTGAGCGCGTGTTTGCCGAGTACCTGGGCATCGAACGAACGATCTGGCTTGAAAAAGGCATTCCGGGGGACGATACGCACGGACATGTCGACGACGTGGCGCGGTTTGTGAATCGCGAGACCGTAGTGACGGTTATTGACGATCTGGCGCTGCATCGCGCCGGATTGAAGGTTGTCATGCTGCCCATGCCGGAGCCGGTCTGGTTTGACGGGCAGTTGCTGCCGGCCAGCTATGCCAATTTTTACATTGCGAATGGGTTGGTGCTGGTTCCTACGTTCAACGATCCTAACGATCGAGTTGCTCTCAATACGCTGGCGGCCTTGTTTCCGGATCGTGAAGTTGTGGGGATCAGTTGTGTCGATCTGGTGCTGGGCTTGGGCACCCTTCATTGCATGACGATGCAGCAGCCATCTGAGACTGGAAGAGACATTGGCGCCGGGCGGTTTCGTTCGCCTCTGCATTCCCGGTGAGGTCCAAAGGCAGGCGAAACTCCCTGCTTCTCCTTTTTACGCTCGCCTTTAGCCGGTGACACATTTTTTGTACAGGTCCTGGAAGACACCGCCCGGGTCGTACTTCTGTTTCAGGGCAAAGTATCGTTCCTTGTTGTATATCTTCCAGAACGTCTCCTCGTCGTAGTAAACCGTCGAATACAGACCCTTCTTGCCGCCCAAGTCCATCGCCTTGCGCTCCACCAGACGGTTGAAAAACCCATGCTCGTGCGCTGCCGGAACCATGTCCCAAAACCCGAAATTAACGTAGACCTTTTTGGGATCGAGCGCATAGAGATCGAAAGTCACCGTCGGGTCGAACGCTTTGAAGGGACAGATCCACACTGGAGTAATGCCGATGTCGCGGAGAAGAAAGTCGAGAAACTCCTCGGCTTTCTCGATCGGGATATCGACATCCTGAATCACCGATTCGGTGCCACCCGCCGGCAGCAAACGCGACAGGCGCATGATCCTCTGATACGTCACCGAGTTCAGAGCCCATTTCGTAGCCAGAAGCCGGATGGTCGGATTCTGCACGCCAAAATGCTTCGAGCACCAGAACCAGTCCGTGTCCCAGCGCCAGATGTAGTGCTTCGCCGTGAGCCAGTCTTCCGTCTTTTCTCGAATCGATTTGTAATAGATCCGCAGATAGGTGTAGTCGCTCAGCCTCGGGGCCTCTTCCGTAAACTCGCCCGTCGTGACATACATCTCGTCGCGGCCGAAGACCACGCCGTCCAGATAATCCAGCCGGCCGGCCGCGCACAATTCGGCAATTCGATCGAAGTAACTCGCCGGCTCGTGGAACTTCTCGTGAACGAGGTGCACATACGGACGCGCCGGAACGAGCATCACCCTCAACCGCAGCACGTAACCCAGCGTGCCGTACGAATTCGGGAAGCCGTAAAACAGATCTTCGTGCTGCGACCGCGAGCAGGTCACGATGCTTCCGTCGCCGAGCAGGATATCCATCTCCACAACGGTTTCGTGCACCAACCCGAAACGGAATGAAGACGACTCGATGCCGAGGCCGCTCACTGCCCCACCCACAGTGATGGACTTGAGTTGCGGAACCACCGTGGGCAGCAGCCCGCAGTTCAGCGTTTCGTCGACGAAATCGGCGTAGGTGGTCATTCCCTCGACATCGGCAACCAGGCAATTGCGGTCAACGGTCAATACGCGATTGAAATTACGAACGTCGATCTTCGCAGCGCCGCGCCCGTCGCGATGCCGGAACAGGTTGGATGTCGATTTGGCCAGACCGATTGGGCCGCCCCGGGCGCGATTTGCCTGCAACTCCGCGATCAGAATGGCGCGCTTGTCCACGGGCTACCGGACCGGCACGTAATTCGGTATGTCGCCCTTGGACAGAACAAACTGCCAAAGCTGGAGCTTGCGCGCGCGGAAACGGCCCGCGGAGCCCATCAGGTAGAACTTCCACATGCGGTAGAAGCGGTCGCTGTATCTCGACCTCAGGCTCGGCCAGGCGCGGCTAAAATTGCTCCACCAGGCGAGCAAAGTCTTGTCGTAATCCGGGCCGAAATTGTGCCAGTCCTCCGCCACCCATAGCCCTTCCATCGCCTTGCCGAGTTGCGCGAGCGAGGGGACCATGCCATTCGGGAAGATATATTTGTCCACCCACGCGTCTGTACTCGTATACGACTCGTTGCTGCCGATGGTGTGAAGAAGAAAAAGGCCTCCAGGTTTGAGCGCACGTTCTGCGATTTCAAGGAACGTCCGGTAATTCTTGTAGCCGATGTGTTCGCAGAGACCCACGGCCACCACTCGATCGAACGGCGCGCGCTCCGAGACAGCCTCGCGGTAGTCTTTCTGCTCGAAACGGACCGGCAGGTCTCCGCATAGGTTTCGAGCGTACGCAACCTGCTCATGCGAGATGTTGTAGCTCACCACCTCACACCCGTATCGCGCAGCTATGAAGTGCGCCAGCCCGCCGAAGCCGCCGCCCAATTCCAGCACCCGCATTCCGGGCCGCAGATGAATCTTCTCGCAAACGAGCCGCAGCTTGTTCTCCTGCGCTTCTTCCAGGGTGGTCGCGTCCTTCCAATAGGCGCAGGTGTATTGCATCCTGGGGTCGAGCATGGCCTCGTAAATGTCATTCCCGAGGTCGTAGTGCTGGCGTGCGACTTTCGTGGACCTCCACTTGGCCTGTCGATTAACAAGTCTGCTTTTCAACGCCAGCCAGGCGGTGTTGAACGTCTTGAGGCTATAGTAGGGATCGGCGCGATGGACTTTGGTGAAGAACTCGTCCAAGGCCCCGACGTCCCACCAGCCATCCATGTATGATTCGCCCGCCCCCAGCGAACCATCGGATAGGACTCGCGGATAAAAGCGGGGATCGTGAACCTGAATGTCCCAAGGACGGCTGCCGTTCACATCAATACCGGCAGAGGCCAGGAAATCGATGATAATTTTAGCGGCTCCCGAAACCGGTTCAGCGCGTTGCGCGGAGCCGTGAGTTGATAGAACCGGATGTCTGAGGCTTCTCAGATCCGGTCCGGAACCGGACGACATGGGAATCGTCGCACCTCCTTCGGCGGAGAAGCTAATACCCTACTTCTATTTTAGGTCCGTTTGGGGCTATCAGGCCGAAGGCCGGGCGTAGATCTCGATCCACTGTCCCCGCTGTTCCCACCGCGACACCTGCACCAAACCGAGCTTTTCGCGACACTGCTCCGCCGTCATTTGAGGCTCGTAATCGTAAAAGCTCCGCAAGAAGCTTTCGATGCCGGGCAGCCGCATCACACCCCATTGCGGCTCCCAGGTGCGGGAATACAGGACCAGGACGTCCACGGTTTTCGGGTCCAGCTTCGAAAGCGTGGAATAGTGCAAATCCGACGTTTCCAGCGTTTTGAGCGGCTGCTGGACATACCCGAATTCGGGGCGGCGAAGCGCAGCCGTCAGGGGCCACGCCGTATAAATCGTGCTCTTCGGATAGTTCTTTTCCAGGTATTGCGCCGCGGCTTCGTGCAGTTCGACAAAATCGCGCATGGCGAGATTGTTTTCGTACGGGAATGGGAATGGCGGATTGGTAAACAGTCCCGAAAACAGGCCGCCGGCGAGCGCCAGCACCGCCGTGAGCCGCGCGAAACGATTCATCTTCGAAAGCGCCGCTGCAACCGCGATGTAGAAGATCGGCATCACCGGTAGCAGATAGCGCTCGAGTTCGGCTCCTCCGAGCACGCTGACCAACACCGCAAACGCTACGGCGAAGTTGACCGTAACTTTCCAGGCGGGCCGGTTATAGAGGTGAAAGCGGCGCCAGGCGAGCACAATGGCGATGGTTCCCACCCAACGGAAGTCCTCAAATCCGATGTAGTAGATACGACGCACAAGAGAAACGGCGATACGGACCGGATGCAGCGAATAGGTCACGTTGTAGTGCGCAAAACCGCTGTCGCCGAGCGGATTTCCCGTGGCCCCCCAGAGCGCGATCAGCCAGACGATCAGAGCGGCGAAGGGAATGGTGTAGTAAAGTCCAGCGCGCTTCAACTCGCCTTCCCGGAACAGCGTCAGGGTCAATACGAGCGGCAGAACAACGCTCGTTTCCTTCGACAGCACCGCCGCCGTACAAGCAATGGCCGCGCCGAGGTGCCGTTCCTCCAAAAACAGGAGGAGTCCCAGCAGGCAGAAAACCATCGACGGCATGTCGAGTTGCGCCATCATCGATTGCGTGAAGAACAGGGGGTCGAGCAACAACAGCAGCACTGCAGTCAACGCCGGAATTCCGGGCAAGCCCTCACAGAGACGCGTTCCCACGAGGAAGGTGAAGAGGACCCCGAATGAAGCCAGCACCAGCATCGCGACGCGGGTTGTCACGATGGAATAGCCGAAGACGCGCCACACGCCCGCGAGATATGCCATCACACCCGGTGGATGAACGTTCGGAGTGGCGGAATGGGGAACCCAGGATCCTGACTTCAAGATATCGAGAGCCGACGGGACGAACTGCCCGAGTTCGTCCCAAAAATAAGGCAGCTTCAGGAATTGAACATGGGTCGCGTAGAGAACAACGGCAAAGGCCAGGAAGAAAAACTGGTAGGTTCTCTTCCGGATATCATGTCTCCGGTCCACCTTCGCCGCGGGCGCTGACATTTTTTATTGGATCGTTTTCCCCGCGGACTGCGGTTCCAGGTGAATCTCGCCGAACGCCGATTCGTATTGCGAAATATTCTGCTGCAGAATGTTGAAGAGCGCTTTGGCCTGCTGCGGGCTGAGGTAGACGCCCTGGAAATTCTGGATGGTCACACTGTCGGGAGCGGTCTGGTTAATGGTTCCGAACATCAGGAAAAAGTCCCAGAGATTCACGCGAACCTGAACACTATTGGCATAGTTTTCCCGATAGTCGCTCGAGTGGCCGAGCTGGATCTTGGGTTGTGGTTGCGACGGCGTCATAGCTGATTATAGCGGAGCAACCCATCAGTTCGAAGAGCTTGTATTGACATGAAAGGACTTGGAGGAGAGTAAAGAGGGCTGTATCCAACCGGAGACGGCTGTTTTTGGGCCTATCTAGCCAGTAACTAGACAATGTGGGAGAGGGTCTGGCGCTGTGTTTCAGCCCCTCGTGAATCGGCCCAATAACGGGCTCACTCATAGGCTATGCTGGTGCTTCTTGGCCAGACAACAAGCCGTCTCTCGTGAGGTACTGAACGCCGCCTTCGAAGTTCTGGAGCTTCAAAAGACCCGGCTTGAACAACGCATGGCTGAAGTCCGCGCTCTGCTCGGGCAACCCGCTAAGCGCCGAGGGCGCCCGCCGAGGAATCCGCCCGCTCCTGCCTTACAGAGGCCGTCTAAGCCCGCCAAACGGGACGGTGGGATATGGCTGCTTTCGAAGCATCCGACGCGCCGGATACCACGTGGAGACCGCTTCTATGCGACCGCATAGCGACTGCCACAGAGGTCGCCAATGTTCCGAAAGCGTCGTGTTTAACCTACGTTACTCGTGGATCCACCGGGAGTTGGCGACCGCAACATGTTGGGAAATGCCATACCTGTCGAGTCAAGACGCCAGTCCAGCGGTAGGTGTCCCGTTCGACGACCGTAGCGTGAAATCCCGGCCTTTTCGATATCGTCTAAAAAGTGTACAGGTCAGCCTAACTGGGCGAAATCGAAACCAAACCCAGGAGGTTGTATTCAGCAAACGGTTAGACTAGCGCTTGTGCTTTTGACGTGCTGATTCCAGAACGCCGCAATATGAAGGTGGACTTGAAGGCGATGCTTCCTGCAAAATTCGGTACCGGCGAGAAGTTCATCCTAATCGTGGAAGACGACGACGCAGCCTTCATGCTCCTGCAAATGGGGCTTCAGGAAGTCGGCGGTAACTTCCGACTCTATAGGGTCGAGAATGGCGGGCAAGCGCTCGATTTTCTCCGGCGCTCTGGCCCTTACGCAGACGCACCAAGACCTAATCTCGTGTTGCTAAATCTCAACATGCCCAAGGTCAGTGGGTTCGATGTACTTGAAGGGATGAGAGACGACCCGACAATCGCGGACGTCCCTGCGGTTGTTTTCACGTCGTCCCGATTGGACACGGACAAAGCCAGGTGCCTTGGTTTAGGTGCGAGGAAGTTTCTGACTAAACCGACCCACTTGGATGAGTTCCAAAACGTACTCCACAACATTTGCTCTTTGCTTTGAGCTTGAACTGCTGAGCACGGTTTACGGCTCAAGAAACTTGGCCTCAAGAGGCGGCGACAACCATGTGCCCCTCGTTGGCGATGAAACATTGCCTCCCTTCATGGCGTCCCCCTAAGCGATGCTCGCGAAGTGCACCGCAGGAGAATACGAACTGCGCTACGCCCGACACTTTCCCTCGACGGTGCGATATTTCCAGAGTCGGGGTCTTCACCGGGACCGGGCGATGGAGCTCGCCCAACACGCCTGGGCGCGGCCTGGGAGCGGCTCACGCAACTGCGCAATTTGGATGCATTGCCGCGCTGGGTGATTACCATCGGGGTTCGGTTGTACCTCCATGAAGTTAGGCGTCACTCGGTTGAATATTCGTGAGCTTCCGGTAGGGATGCGTGAATTAGACCACCGCAGGTGTTACCGTCACGCCAGGTGAACTTGTGGCAGCAAAGGTCGAAGCGACACGTGGAATGGACCGCGCTCGGGCGCGATTTGAGGAATGGAGAAAGACGCGCTCGCGGAAGACATCGATCCCGGATGAGCTGTAGTCGATGGCCATCGCCGTTGCACGCCGGGAGGGCGTCAACCCGACCGCGCAGCAACTGCAGCTCGATGCCGGTAAGCTGAAACGGTTGTTGGTGGCCGCCGACGCCGGGCAGCGCCAGGGGCGCCGTCAACCCGGATTAGTAGAACTCATTGCACCGTTGGCGGCGGCCACTCCTAGAAGTACGACGAGACGGCATCGGCCATGATTGCGCAACTGAAGTACGGCAGCGGTATTCCGTTTTACCGGCTGGAGAGTCTCAAGGGGCAGTTGGGGATTCCGCTGCCGGCGGCCACACGGTGGGAGATCGTTGAGGAAGCTGCGGAGGCGATCAAGCCGGCGCACGAGGAGTTGATCCGTCGGGCAGCGCAGGGCGAAGTGCTACACAACGACGACACCGGCATGCGCGTGCTGCGCATGGAGCGCGAGCCAACCGATGAGCGCACGGGCGTATTCACCAGCGGGATCGTGTCGAGTGGCCAGGGCCACCATATGGCCTTGTACTTCACCGGCCGTCAGCACGCCGGCGAAGAACCTGGCTGACGTGTTGAAACATTGCTCCGCCGAACTACCGGGTCCGATTCAGATGTGCGACGGCACTGTCCCGTAACGTTCCGAAGCTGAGTGCGGGAGTGGAGATTCTGCTCGCTAACTGCCTGGCACACGAAGGCAGTTTGTGGACGTTGCCGGCAACTTTCCGGATGAGTGCCGTTATGTGCTGGAGATGCTGGGTCAGGTCTACGGCACCGATGCCGAGGCCCGAGAGCGCGGCATCTCCCCGGAACTGCGGCTGGAGCTTCATCGCGAGCGCAGCGGTCCGGTCATGGATGAGCTGCACAACTGGCTGGAGCGGCAGGTTGCGGAACGGAAAACGGAGCCGAACTCGGGGCTGGGCAAGGCCATCGCTTACCTGCTGAGACACTGGCGGCCGCTGACGCTGTTCCTGCGGCAAGCCGGGGCTCCGCTCGATAACAACATCGTGGAAAGAAGCCTGAAACGGGCGGTTCTGCACCGTGAAAACGCGCTGTTCTATCGCACGCTCAACGGGGCGGCGATCGGCGATCTGTTCATGAGCTTGATCCATACCTGCCAGCTATGCGATGTCAACTCGTTCGAAGATCTGATCGAGTTGCAGCGACACTCCCTGGAACTGGCGGCGAATCCCGCCAACTGGATGCCCTCGAACTTCCGCGAGACTCTGGCTCCTGCTCCACCGGCGGCGTACTAGCTAGAATGAGTCCTGCCTGGCAAAAAAGGATTATCTTCGGCCATGGTTAGGTGACACTTCGAAAATGTCCGAAAGATAGGCCTCTCAAAGAGGCGAATTCGACCACTTTTTTGGTCACCGACAGAAGCAGCCGAGAATGTTTCAGCGTCTTGTCATCGCGGTATAGAAGCGCCAGATGCGGCCCTCCCACTTGACAATCAAGTAAAGCCAATGGATACTGAATGTCGAGGATTACTTGGATGCCAAGTGAAGACTGCCGGATTAGCGTCCTGCAGGGAACACTCGACTTGATTGTTTTGCGCGTTCTGAAAACCATGGGCGCCCGGCACGCCTACGCGATTGCTGCGCGCTTGCAGCAAATGTCCGAGGACCTCCTGCATCTCAACCAGGGCACACTCTACCCCGCGCTGGTGCGGCTCGAACAGCAGGGCTGGATCAAAGGTACCTGGGGCAGGACGGAGAGCAACCGCGAAGCCAAGTTTTACGCCATCACCGAGGCTGGAGAAAAGGCTCTGGCGCAAGAGACCCTCCGTTGGAGGCGCATGTCTGGTCTGGTGGATAAGCTGCTGGCGGAAGGAGCCTGAACGATGCGCCGGTTCTTATCGAGACTCACGAATCTGTTCCGCCGGGGTGCCGCGGAGAGTGAACTCTCGCGCGAAATCGCGTCCCACCTCGCCCTGTTGGAGGAGGAGTACGAACGCGGCGGCTTGACTCCTTACGATGCCAGGATGGCGGCCCACCGCGCTTATGGTGGCGTCGAACTCGCCAAGGAACTGCACCGCGAAGCGCGTTCCTTTGTGTGGATCGAGCAGCGTTTCAAGGATCTGGGCTATGGCGCGCGCAGCCTCCGGCGCACGCCCGGCTTTACCGCACTCGCAGCAGTTACGCTGGCGCTTGGCATTGGCGCCAACACCGCGATTTTCAGCGTGGTGAACGCGGTACTGCTACGGCCGCTCCCCTACAAGGACCCGGGCCGGCTGGTCACTCTTCTGCACGGCGGCACCGATCCCGTCGCGGTCGCGAATTATCTCGACTGGCGCGACCAGAGCCGCTCGTTTGAAGCCATGGGCGCGGCGGATTACTGGACCCCGAATCTCACAGGCGGCGATCCCCCGGAGCATCTCTGGGGTCTTCAGGTGACCCAGAACCTGATGCCGATGCTCGGCGTCCAGCCAATGCTGGGCCGTCTGTTCCGCCCCGGAGAAGACCAGCCCGGTTCTGATCATGAGGTGATCCTGAACCATCGTCTCTGGCAGCGGCGATTCGACAGCGACGCGGGTGTGCTTGGTAAGCCGGTCATCCTCAACGGCGAGGCTTACACGGTAGTGGGCGTGATGCCGCCTGAATTCCAGTTCGCGCCCTTCTGGGCCGCCCACGCGGAATTGTGGGTGCCCGATGCGTTTGGCGACCGCGTACACAACCGGGAAGGCCAGAGCCTGCGCGTTTTCGCGCGCCTGAAGGCCGGCGTCACGCTGGCCCAGGCGCGTGCGGAGATCGGGGCCATTACTGGGGGGTTGGAGCGGCAGTATCCGGGCACGAACCGCGGTGTGCGAGTGACCCCGTTGAGAGAGAACGTGGTCGGTGATGTCGAGACGCCCCTGCTGATCTTATTGGGTTCGGTCGGCTTTGTGCTGCTGATCGCCTGCGCCAACGTCGCCCACATGCTGTTGGCCCGCACCAGCGACCGCGAGAAGGAAATCGCCGTACGCTGCGCGCTGGGCGCCGGAAGGAGCCGGGTGATCGCGCAATTCCTCACCGAAGACGTTCTGCTGGCAGGCCTTGGAGCATTTGGCGGCCTGGCGCTGGCTGCGGGGGGAACGAGGGCCTTGGTAATGCTCGCCGCGGGGTTCGTGCCGCGCATACAGTCGGTGGCCATCGACGCCAAGGTGGTGCTGTTTCTGTTGGGCATCACCCTGCTCACGATCCTGATTTTCGGTCTTGCTCCGGCGGCACGCGCAACGGCGGGTGACCTGACGGGCGGCCTCAATCAAGGCGGCCGGGGAGGCGGCGGCGGGGTTCGCCGCAGCCGATTGCGCGGCTTCCTGGTGGCATCGGAATTCGCGCTGGCGTTCATCCTACTGATCGGCGCTGGGCTCATGATCCGGAGCTTCGTTGCGCTCGAATCGGTCGATCCGGGATTCGATCCCCACCACGTTCTCTCGATGGTGGTGTCGGTCGCCGGATCGCGGGAGGCTGAGGCCGGCCGGAGGCCGACCTTCTATCGCCAACTCCTCGAGCGCCTTGGAGCGATGCCCGGCGTAGTGTCGGCCGGCGGCATCAATCATCTCCCGCTGGCGGGCGACATGTGGGGTTGGCCGTTTACCATCGAGGGCCGTCCCAAATCGGGACCCGGTGAATCGCCCAGCGCCATTTACCGTATCGTCATGCCCGGGTATCTTGAGACGATGCGCCTGCCGGTGCTGCGCGGCCGCGCGATTACCAGCAGCGACGATGAGCGAGCCCCTGGGGTAGTGCTCATCAACGAACATGCAGCACGCCGCTACTGGCCTGGGGAAGATCCGCTGGGGAAACGAATTGCTTTCGATCGTGACAGCCGGGGAGGGCTCACATGGCTAACCGTGATTGGTGTGGTCAAGGACGCAGTGCAGGGCGACTGGGCGGCCCGGCCCGAATCGGAATGCTACCTGGCCGCGCTTCAGCACCACGCGTTCCTGAAAGATCCCGCCGCGAATTGGGCGTACCTCACGCTGGTGGTGCGCACGAGCGGCGATCCGGCGGAATTCGCGCCAGCGGTGAAGAGGACGGTCTGGTCGTTTGATTCCAACCTTCCCATCTCCGAGGTCTTTACCATGGACCGGGTAGTGGCGGATGCCAATGCGCAGCCGCGTTTTGAGATGCTCCTGCTGGGAGTCTTCGCTGCCATCGCGCTCGTACTGGCCGCCATAGGAATTTATGGCGTCATGAATTACGCTGTCGTCCGTCGAACGCATGAGATCGGAATTCGCGTGTCGCTCGGCGCTGGCCGCACGGAAGTGCTGCGGCTGGTCGTGCGGCAGGGGATGCTGCAGGTGTTGACGGGCTCCGCTGCTGGCGTTGGCGGCGCCCTGCTTCTATCCAGACTCATGGCCGGGATCCTGTACGGTGTGCGGCCAACCGACCCGGTTACGTTTGGTGCGGTGGCGATCGTTCTGGGCGTGACCGCATTTCTCGCGGTTTATGTACCGGCGCGGAGAGCCACTCGGATCGAACCAATGGTCGCGCTACGCCACGAGTGACCCTCAGATCGGCGAACGTGCGCGCAGCCACTACCGGCTTGCGTGCGACGACCAGGGATCTGGGTCGCCACCAACCGCGTTACCTTAACTTAACCAGGTCTGTTGTCCTGAGCCTACGCAGATCTGCCGAAAACTCACGAATATTCTGACGAATCTCTGCCGGATAAGGCCGCGTCTGATTGCCACCTCGAAGCAGGTCTTGACCTCGACAGGGTTTTAAACCTCTGTCACGCCAAAGAACGCGACTGGCTGGTCCGTTATTACCTCCTAGGATATTCGGACTCCTAACTTGCGAGGGAGAACCAGATGAGCAAGGGGGCCGTGCGGGTCCGCATTCACCGAGCCCGAGGACACGCCCGGAAACTGGCATTACGGAGAGGTGCTCAAATTGGCGAGCCTGGAAGAGAATTATGACGACGCAATGGGAACACAGACGGTTTGGAACCAAAATCGTATGATTCCGGCGATTGCCTCGAAAAACTCGTCCAGGTTACTCCCTTTGTTGATCCACAGTTCGCGCCCTCGGCATAAGCATCGCGGACATCAGCGAGTAGCAATGACGAACTGAACACGATTATGGGAATCGGTAACAGCTTCAGCTTCCTTTGCAGGTCGCGGATTGCGATTAGCGTTTGTGCTCCCATATCCACTGGCAAATGCCAGTCCATCAAAATCAAGGCGACGTTGAGGTCTTTGCTGAACTGGTTCTGCTGTTTTAAGAAGGCCACCGCTTCGGGTCCGGAGGTCGCTATGTGCAGCGTGAGGTCCAGGCCACACTCACGAAACGCAAATTTGGTCAACTGAACATCGCCTGGGTTGTCTTCTATAAGAAGTAGTTCAAAACCCATTTAACGACATCTTCGATCAACTGTTATGATCAGCAACTATGCTCTTTCACGTGCCGATCGAGAGCCGTCCGCGCCTCTTCTGACTTGTGCCTGGTTTGTTCGCTAAACCTGCGCAGTTTTTCGTATTCCGTCTTCGATAGTACTCCAAGCCGCTTTTGGAGCATCTGGACACAACGGCCATAGTCAGTTGTGGATGCGATGTAATCACGGAACAGGCCCTCCTTCTTGTCACAAGGACGCTCCCGGTCCGATTCTGTGTATTTCTCTTGCATCCAAAGGGTTACCAAGACTCACCATTGTCGGGTCCCAGCGACCGGTATGTCAACGCAGTGGAGGTAATCCGATGAGACTCCACGGGGCCGGGTTTGGTTTCCACCTTTTCGACATGGGTAGACTCTCACAACGCGCTTAACGGTGTTACTGGAAACAGAAGACCTTCAGGAGGAGTCGTGAAAGTGCTGGCGGTAACAAATGGACACCATGGAGCTAACGAAGCCCAGCGCGGGCGAACTGCCGCAGCTTGATAGGCAGATGTGGGAGGCAAAGGCAAAGTGGTTGTACTTGATGGCTGAAGTGGACAGACTTTCTCCCGAGGTACCAGGTGCTCTAATCCCGCAAGCAGGCTTCTCCCGCGTGTGGCTTGCCCGCGAAGAACGAAAGGAAGTTTACGCCAACTATAAAAGCGCACTCCAGAAGTACGAGGAAGCCTTGAAGCGGTCTACCTGAGCGTCATACCGAGCAAGTCCTCACTGCCAACGGACCCGTTTCCAGGAAAGTCATACACCCGGCGAGCCGCATTTGGCCGAAACGGTTGGACTCGATTTCGAAGTGCTTCGTGGACTTGTCGGAATCCTCAAGCCGAGCGTTATTGCTCGCCGTTGATTATAAGACTGAGCGCTTCAGCGGTTGTTGTCGTCGTGGTCCCCCACACCGCGCCTGTCCCCCACACAGCACCGGTTCCCCACACAGCGCCAGTGCCCCACACCGCATTCGTGCCCCAGACCGCGTTTGTACCCCACACTGCGCCCGTACCCCATACGGCGTTAGTTCCCCACACAGCGTTCGTTCCCCACACAGCGCCGGTTCCCCAGACAGCGCCAGTGCCCCACACCGCGCCTGTTCCGGTGACGAGGAACACGCCGCCATGCCCGTCGGCGGTCACTGCTGGTGATGTTGCTGGTGCGGAAGCTAAGTCCGTATTCGCGAGGGCAGCTTGTGCGTCGAGATAGCCGGCTCCAATAGTGAACAGATCGTTCTCGCTCGTGTAAAGGGTGAACGTCACGGGATCGACCGCATAGGTCGAGATGAACGGGAGCTTCTGCGCCGTCTTCATAAGCCGCGCCTTCACCTGGTCAGGAGTTAACGAAGGAGTCTTTTGGAACATCAACGCAACCGTCCCGCTTACCATCGGCGTCGCCATGCTGGTTCCGCTCAGTTGATAGTAATCGGGAGACGAGCTGTCGGTACCGCTCGTATAGACGTAACGCGGAACAGAGTTTCCAGGAAAGGTTTTCTGAAGATATTGGCCGTTATCCTGCAGTGATAAGATGCGATTGCCCGGAGCTACCAGGTCAGGTTTCGTGATGTGGTCAATCAGCGTTGGCCCCTTTGAACTGTAGCTGGCGACCTTATCATCCGACCGGGACAACGTACCATTGGTGTTCATTGCGCCAACTGTTATGACCAACGGGTCATTACCCGGCGCCGTGATCGTCGCGTACCCGTTCGTACCCACTGAGTTGTCGCGCCCGTCGTTTCCTGCTGCGACCACAACGACAATCCCCGCCTTCCACGCTTGCTCCACAGCTTGGCACAATGGGTCCACGGTGTAAGATTCAAACACCGGGCGTCCCAATGATAGGTTGATGACTCGGATGTTGTACTTCTTTTGCAGCGAGATTGCGGTTTGAATCGCTGCAATGACGGTGCTGTCTTTACCTGCACCAGTCGAGTCCAGCACCCGTAGACTGATCAACTGAACGTTGGGTGCGATGCCACGGATACCATAGGTGAAATTGGGATTGCCTAGTGACTTGTGCCCGTTGCCTCCAATGATTCCTGCCACATGCATCCCATGGCCATAGTGGTCGTCGGTATTGGGATCGTTCGGAACCAAGCTTTGCTTATAGACGATGCGAGTATGTCCCGATGCATCCTTGAGGTCGTCGGAATCATTGATCCCGCTGTCAATGACCGCAACTCCAATTCCTGTCCCATCGTACGGAAACGTTGCACTCGGGCTGTTCAGACCCAGCACTGTCAACCAGCCGTAGTCGGGCACGATGTTCGTCGTAGTTATAGCCACGTCGTGGTCGGGCAGTACGGCCTCCACGTCGGGGTCGGCTGCAAGCGCGGCAAGGTCACTGCCTTTAATGGTGACAGCGTGCGATCGGAGAAGCCAGAGGTCATGGTTGTGCCGGATTGCACGTCCGACAATTCTGGAACGTCCAAGGTCATCGACGCCTGGCTTGTAGCGAACGATTACGTCAGTAGTTTGGTCCGGGGCAATTGCGGCCAGTTGCTCCTGTATAGTTGCCTGAGCCAGCAACCCAGGAACGAGGCAAAACGTCTCCATTGCGCCCACAACAAGAAATCGTCGCCACGACAGCATGACCGTCTCTTTGGCACGCTCGTAACCATTTTGTAAATGTGAGCGCAACAAGAGCTTAGTAGCTTCTAAAGTCCGAGGGGCAAGAACAACGCTGTCGCAGCCTGAGACACAATGACCCAAAGCATAAGCCGAATTGTCTAGTCCAAACGCCCATTGGGTTCCAGATTACGCACTTAAGCTGAGCTGTCCTTCCGCGATCTACTCACGCGAAGAAAGCAATATCGCCTGAGAATACGGAAGTTGCGCTCGCACGAACGTCACGTTACCGACGAGCGAAAGAGGGACGCGACATCGGCCTCTAGCTCCGGCCCGCCCGGCTTCGGGTAACCAACCGCCCGATTACCCGCTGGAACCCCGGCCCCACGAGATGTTCAATCGGTAAGACATCGACCTGGCGAGTTTTATGCCCGTAGGTCTTAATAGACGGCAAGCGGGTGGCCCCGACCGGGCGGTCACGTCACTTGGCCAAACGAGCCACTCGGCTTGGTGTTTGGGCCGCGGCGCTTAATGGGGCGTTTACTGGGCAGGCTTCGCCGCAAGCTGCCGGAGAACGAACGGATTGTTCGGTAGCTTATGCGCCCATTGTTGCCAAATCGCCAGCCGTCCAACATCCAGCGTGGCAGCATCGTCGGTTCGTCCGACGCGCCGGAGAAGTGCAGCCAACGTCACATCCAGCTGTGAGATGCGGGTCGCGTTCAGCAAGTCATGTTCGGGATCCGGATTCGATGCCATGATCTGTCGGCGTAATTCCTGGTACGCTTCCACAGCCTTGCCCGGTTGGCCCGACTCCGCGTAGTGGTCGGCGAGAGCTCGTACCGCGGCATCGGCCTCCTGGCCGGGACTGATTTTCTCGGCAGGATAGTCCTTGGTGTCCCGCAAGAGGCGAAAGGCGGCGTCGATCCTTTTTCGGGCGTCGTCTTCACGATGAGCCCAACGGGCGGCGTAGGACGAAGCGGCCAGTAGAAATGCTTCTTCACGCCGGGCCACGAGGTCATGGTTGACATCGTCGACCTCGCGGATTCTCATGAGGGAATGGTCATAGATCGCAAGAGCTCGCCTCGGATCGCGTTGGCGCATGCTGTTGCCGAGATGACGGCCGGCGGAAGCCACAAAAAAACGGATCTGTAGATCCAAATTGTTAGGAGGCTTAGCGAATTCTTCGACAATCTCGAATGCTTGCCGGAATGCCTCTTCGGCTTCCGGGAGGCGATTTAGATTCACACCTCCGTCCTCGCCTAACATGAGGCCTTCCCTCCAGTGGAGTTGATACAAGATCATGCGGTAGTATCTCTCATCGAAATGGGCATCAAGGTCTCTCATCGTCGTCAAGAGGTTCCGCGCTTCCCTGAGCGCCTCGAGCGCGCCCGGAAAGTCCCCCAAATCCATCAGAGCACCCGCCAGCATGTTGAAGGCTTGGGCGCGTGGCCCTGGAATCCCCGGCTGCGTTCGCGAAACCTCAATGCCCAGACGAGCATAACGAGCAGCGTCATTAAAGCGATCTAGCGCGATGAGAAGCTCCGCCAGATCGCCGTAGATATACGTCGCAGCATTCACCTCTTTCAGTGTGGGGTTCCCCAGCCGGAACATCTGATCGAAGCGCGAAACGACTTTCGTGGCCTCCGCAACGGCCAGTTCGGGCTTACGCAGGACACCCGCAACCAGCGCGCGATCATGAGCAATATTGGCTGAAACGTACAGCCCTTCGCGATTGCGTGGATCGTTCACCAGAACGGGGTCAGTGACCATTTCGCCCTTACGGAGGCTCTCGTCAGCTTCAGCGAACTGGCCCAGCGTATTCCATGCGGGAACGCCTTGAATACGGGCGACCCGAACATAAGCATCACCCGCTTCCAGGGCCAAGGCGTTGTCGTGGAGAGCCTCCCCGGCCAGACCTCCCAGATACTGTATCAGTGTTGAGACTAGCTTTCCTCGAGCTTTGAGCGTCCCCGGCAAGCCTCCCATCTCCCTGTCGACATCCAAGACGCCCTTCGAAAACTGACGTAACTGAGCAAAGCGGCGTTCCGCGATGACGCGCTGGCGGTTAGCTACGAACAGTCCCGCTGAGAGACTGGCGACCACCAGCGCGGTTGCAATCAGCGGCGCCCAGTAACGCCGCAAGAACTTTAGCCCGTGGTACCACGCGTTGCCCGCACGCGCACGCACGGGTCGAGACTCGAGAAATGCATTCAGGTCGTCGGAGAATTGCTCCACTGTCGAATAGCGCGCCTGTGGATCCTTGCGCAAGGACTTCAGCAGAATGCTTTCGAGATCGCCCTTCAACTCAGGCGCCCATTTGCCGGGCCGAGTCACTTCGCGTGTGATAATCGCCGCCGCAATAGCCTCGGGAGAGCGGTCTTCGAATTCGTGCGGCGCTTTGCCGGTGAGCAATCGGTACAGCACCGCTCCCAGGGAATATATGTCCGTTGCGGTGCTCACCCTCGCGCCGGTTACCTGTTCCGGACTGGCGTAGTCGGGTGTAAGCATACGCATCCCCGTCAACGTCGAATCCGTCGATAAGTCGAGGATTTTGGCGATGCCAAAGTCCAGCAGCTTCGGCTCACCCTCACCAGTGACCAGGATGTTGCTCGGCTTCAGGTCGCGATGCACCACCAAATACCGATGTAGGTAACCGACGGCTGCGCAGACCTTGAGAAACAAAGTGATTTTTTGCCGCACCCCCAAGCCGGATACGAAGACATCGATCGGTCTGCCTTCGACGTATTCCATGGCCAGAAAAGGCTGTCCGTCGTCGATATGCCCCGCGTCCAGCAGTCGCGCGATGTTCGGATGTGCCAGAGAGGCCAGGATCTGACGCTCCTGGAGAAAGCGTTGGCGGCTTTCCGGATCACTTGAGCCTGGGCCTAATAGCTTGATCGCCACGCGTTGCGTCACCTCACCATCCACGCGCTCGGCGAGATAGACCGCGCCCATGCCCCCGCGCCCCACAATGTCCAGCAGCCTGTAGGGTCCACAACGCTGCCGGGCTCTCGCTTCGATCTGCGTGAGCGCTAGACTCGCAGCTTGGCCAATGTCGCGTTCCAACGCTCCGCTTGCGTCCGAATCGAAGCGCAGCAACGCTTCTACTTCGCCTCGCGATTCCTCGTCCACGCTATGCTGCGCAAAGTAGCGACCGCGTTCGTCCGCCGTCAAATCGACTACGTCGTGGAATAACTCCTGCACGCGATTGTTCACCCGGCCATCTCCTTGCGAAGCCAGGCCTGCGCGAGGCGCAGTTCACGTCGAACGGCATGGACGGAGATGGAGAGCACGTCCGCGGATTCCTCCGCTGTCATCCCGCCGAAAAAACGCATCTCGATCAGCTGCATTTTCAGCGGATCGGCGTGTCCAAGTCGTTCGAGCGCCTCATCTATGGCGAGCAGAGATCCGTCGGGATGCTCGCCCAAATCGGAGATGTCAGCCAGCCTAACCTGGTAAGCGGCACCGCGTTTTCCCGTGGCGCGGGCCCGCGCCATTTCCACGAGGATCTGTCTCATTAGCCGGGAGGCGATTCCGTAGAAATGCGAACGGTTTTCGTAGGCCGGGTGCCGTGTCGTCACCAGCCTTAGGAACGCCTCGTGGACCAGCGCCGCGGTCTCAATCGTTACCGGACTACCTTCGCGCCGTAATTGCGCCGCCGCCAGTTTTTTGAGCTCGGCATAGACCAGCGGTATCACATCGTTGAGAGCCTGGCGGTCGCCCGATTGCACCCGCTGCAGCATATCCGTGATCTCCATGGCCATTCTTGTCATCTTACAGCAGGCTTTGACGCAGAGGTCATAATGCCACCTTGAGAAAAAAACTGCCGGAGCGCGCTAATTTTTGGTGCATTTCTCACAGGTAGTTACAGCAGGACTCACACCCTGGAGAGTGCCAGGGCCAACCACGGAGAGAATCGCAATGTCACTACAAAACCAAATTGCCGCGCCAGCCGGGATATCGTTCAGCCGGTGCGGATTTCTGACCTGTTTAGCTGCCCCGGCGGTGCTCGCCGTCCAGTTGTTTGCCACGGTTCCGATATTCGCCGGCAACGTCGTAACCGACTGGAATACGATCGCATCGACGACTATCATTAAGAATGCGGGCAAGCCGCCCTCATCTTCGCCAATTTGGTTCGCCTATACGAGCCTCGCTGTCTATGATGCCGTGAATGCTATCACTGGCGAATACAGGCCATTCTATTATCGCGGGGCCGGGCCGCCAACCGCCTCGGTGGATGCCGCGGCAGTCGCTGCGGCGCATCGCATTCTGGTGAACTACTTTCCGGCGCAACAGAGCGCTCTGGACGCACAGTTCGCTACATCACTGATGAACATCAGCGCTGATGCTTCAGCCATCAATGATGGCATGTCGGTGGGTGAGGCTGCGGCGACGGCGCTGATTGCAGCGCGATCGGGTGATGGACTCGAGGCTGATGTGCCATACGTTCCGGGATCGGGTCCAGGCGTATGGCTCCCGACGCCGCCCGCATTTGCTGCCGCGGCCACGCCTTGGTTGCCGCAATTCCGGCCTTTCACGATGACCACGTCCGCCGATTACCGGCCCGATGGGCCGACTCCTCTGGGAAGCGAGGCTTGGAAGAGGGATTACAACCTCACTCGCCTGTTTGGAGGCTCCACAGGTAGTCTACGTTCGGACGCAGAGACCGAGATTGGATTATTCTGGACCGAACATCCCACCGAGCAATACGCGCGGGCGTTCGGATACTTGCCGGATAGCTATGGATTGGGCGTGCCGGAAACGGCAAGGCTGCTGGGCATTCTCTGGACGGGATACGCGGACGCGCTCATCGCGTGTTTCGACGCCAAGTACGCGTATTCGTTCTGGCGGCCGGTAACCGCAATTACGGCCGGTGGCGGAAGTTCGGACCTCCAGGCGGATTCGGCATGGCTCCCCCTGGGTACGACTCCAAACCACCCGGAGTATCCGGCGGCGCACGCCACGGCGAGTGGCGCGGTCTCCGTTTTGCTCGCCGGCTACTTTGGAACAACGAAGGTTCACTTCGTTACCGATAGCATTATGTTTCAAGATGGGGTTCACACCCACACGTTTGAGGATACACGCGACCTCGAAGACGAAGTTTTCTGGGCGCGGATCTACGCCGGTTTTCACTTCTTTCACTCCCTGGAGGTTGGGAAACAACTGGGCACAACCGTCGCGCAGGAGCTGCTACGGGATCACTTTGGGCCGCTGCACGACAACCCGGGAGCCGCCGCGGTGCGCAAACGGCGCGTCAAGCCAGAGTAGATGAACGAGGGCTCTGAGAGTCTTTAGTACCGTGGATTCTCGTGCCGAACCGATTCCGCTGAATCCATGTCAAAGTCGGGTTCACGACGAGTGCCTGGAGCGGTACGTTAGCCTCGTGGGCCTCCAGACTTGCCTGTTTTAAAAAAGGGCACACACGGGCTGGCAGGGATTTGGATGCTCAAATTTGGCTCGCACGCGGCGCGAGAGCGGGCTCTCGATTTCTTGCTGGACCACTCGGCTGATTTCGAGGCCCCGGGAAGACCTACACGTGGGAGTAATCCTATGGCACGCGCTTCATTGAACTGATAGACCCGATCGACTTCATACGTTATCTTTGGGTTGGCCACGCAAGGCCGCGGAGTTGTCCGCTGTTTCCACGGCTCCGCGGCCCGTACCCTTCGACTCTTTTATCTGGGTTGATGCTGCGTGAATTTCCTCAGAAGAACCGGAATATGACGCGGTCGATAGTTTTTTTGTAGTCCTGAATTGGACGACCCGTGTAGTCCCTATTTTAACCCCTCGTTAGATTTGCCTTTATTTGCAGTCCCGCCACGGTTCGGCCATCACCGTGCACCCGTGTGGAGGTCAGCTCGCGACGAGGATTAACCGCACGGCTGCACAAAGGAAGAGGATCTCTGCCATGAATCCGAATACCAGCGAAAGCCTAAGGAGAGCCGGTGACAGACGGCAGGAGCCGAGACACCGTGCGAATTTCGTCGCGAAGATGATGTTGATCGGGTCACATGAAGATGACTACGAAGAGGTCACCTTAATCGATCTCTCTGAGAGCGGCCTCGCGTTCACCACAAGCCGTCACCTCGAGCTCGGAATCCAAGTGGAGGTCCAGCTCGACGGTTGCCATTTGATTTGCGAAGTCCGCAATTCGCGCTATAGGGAGTACTCGAACGCTCCCGGTTACGTCGTCGGTGTTCAAATCATGGCGGCGCCGATCGGCGCGCTCGCCTGGCGGCAACTAACAAAGGAGTATTGTGCGGCGTGAATGCCTACTCCTTCACCTCACCAATTAAAGCCATGTTTCCCTACAATGAACCGGTTCGAATCGCAGTCCTCGATCAACCAAGACCTTTCGCATTCCAGGGGCTGCTGGTCGGTCTTTCCGAGAAGAGGCTCTCGTTTGTAGCTTCATGGCCGCTCTCAATCGATACGCGCGTGAGAATCGGTCTCGATTCATGCACTATCCTTTGCGAGGTAGTTTCATCGGTGCAGCGTGAGTCAACTGGCCATGAGTTCCTTTCGATTGCCGAGATCACCTGTACCTGTACAACCCCAAAGCCTGGATGTTCGCTTAAGCCAGTTTGCCGGCCAGCGCAACTGACGGGGCGCACGCCAGCGTTGCCTTAGTAGCGGCGGTCCAATTTCGGTGGGCTAATCTCCTTCGTGGGTAGCCATGTGGGCCAGCAGCTTCTCTAGCGCGGTATCCCGTTCAGCCTTCGCCCGTTGGACATCGCGATCCTATCCTTGCCGGCGTCCAAACTGAAACGCAAGTGTTTGCAATGGAACCAGCGGGGCAACCGGTGTTCAGTCCTCATCCCATGTAGGATTTCACCCACACGATGCCGCGCCGCCGGCGAATTGCGTTAGGGTGTGAATTCACCCGGTACACCCGGAAAATGACGCAAAGCCCGGCTGTCCCAATGATCGCGCGAGGACGTTTTGAGGGTGGGCTGTGGATTCTGTGCCCACGAGGATGGCTTTGGAATTGCGTACTTGGAGGGCCATGGAAACACAACCCAGCTCGGATGTGACCGCTACCGGCAATTCTTTGACACACACCGATCCACCCAGTCCTGGCTACCTTAAGGCGGTCGGCAACCGCTTTCACTGGTTCGCTTTCAAGGTCGCTGTAAAGGAAGGAGAGGACGAGAACAAGCAACACTGGCGGCCAAGCTATGGCCAAGAAATCTAGAAATTTCATTGGATTCGGCCGGGAAATAGGTCTAGAATGATCCTTCAAACAAATCCGAATCAGGTGATCACACGTATGACTGCGTCGCTTCGCTTGGAAGGCCGGAAGCAGATTCTCGATCTGATCAACCGCCGGCGAGTTGCGGAGGATAACGACGGCATCGGCGTTGCGCTCGAGCGGCGTATACTCACCGAGGAGCTCGCATATTTGGAAGATCCTGAGATCCGAGGCGACGTCGTTTTCAGGGTCGAAAGCCCTAATTTCGAGTAGTGGCAAGCATCGTGCAAAAGATCAGCGTCGTAATGCCGCCAGATACCGAGATTCTGATCGACAGGCAATTGCTACTGCGACAGCTTCAACAACGGTTCGGGCAAGTCCTCTACGTTGAAGCGCTCGACCTTTTCGAAGTAGGCGATGCGGTGAGATTGTCGGCGCAAGATGCTGGTGAGCTTCTTGCGGCGCGATGCCCCCTTGAATCCTTCCTGGTCGATTAGCTGGGCAGAGAACAGTAGGGGGAGGACGAATCTGTTTTCTTAGGCAGTGAATTAGCACATGAACCAACTGAGCTCTTATACGACTTCATTCGATGCGCCGCCACCAATTGCATCGCGGTTTCACAATCTGACCGGCGTGACGGTCGCAGATCTCCTAAAATCCGGCGGGAGATTCTCGCCTGCTGAGGACTGCTGGCGATTCCCGGACGGCTCCCGCGGCCGGTTTCTTTCGCCGCGCGGCATGATCGAGTCGGTCTTCAAAATCGTCAAGGACGGCGATGTGGAAACCTCAGGAGCTTTGGATTCAACGTGGCGCAAACTTCAGCGAGAGCGCTAATAGGATAGCTGCGGCTGCGCTTCAACGACATGTGTCATCGAAGGGAAGTTCGCCAGACTCAAGACGTTCCAGAAGTAGCCATTGCCACGATCGTGTTTCAGCCACATCTTATCTATCGCCTCTGTGGCGTCCCGAAAAGTAATTACGCCAAGCCGACAGCTATCGCATAGAATCCGTGCGGAAACGGCGCCAGAGACGGATTGGACGAAGAATACGGCACGCATTGGTTGCCGCATTCACACGTACAGCTCACCGATACGCATAGCCCGTCCATGGATCGAGTCGCTTGTATCTGGTGAATCTCGAAGCGCCGTCGGCGCAGGTATGCCGGCGCGCGGCCGCCGAGCGCGAGCGTTTCGGCCCATGTCGGTTGTAGGAGCGTGACGCCTAGCGGCGCGAGGATCAGAGCTTCCAGAAAACCGCGGCGATTCACCTGCCTTGATTCTATCGCCTACCGTAGTTTACCGGACCGCCCTTCAACGGATTCAATGAACGAGACGTCGCTCTACCGCGGTTTACCGCCGTCGGCGAATGTTACAACGTAGTCGGGTGCTCGGCTTCTCTCAAGACGACAACATCAACTTGGAGGATCTCCGCGCCAGGCTAGGGAAGATGTCTGACGACGAGCTGCTGCGCTGGGGAACCGCCGCACGGTCCATGAGCAACGGAAACTTCGGGAAGCCGCCACGGCCGATCTTCGTGATTCAGCTCAAGGAAGCCCGCGCGGAGTGGAGGCGCCGTCAGACCGCGAAAGTAGCAGGCGAATCGCCTGCTAAATGAATAAAAACGAATAGCGGAAATTAGACTTTCCCCGAGGTGTCGGACCTCAACATCTCACGGAACGCCGCGAGAAGCTCGGCTGTATCCTTTTCGTTTGCGAGCGCGCGGCCAGGCGGCTTTCGTGGAGGATCCTCGCCGGTCTGGTTTGCTGAATCGTCTACGGGCGGGTCAGTGTGCGGGGGAGGCACGCCTTTATTCTAATCTGACCTTGAAGCTTCTCCGGTCAATCAGAGTAGTACAACTCATGGATGTGGCCGTCGCCGCCGATGTAAAAGACGTGCTGCTGATTGTTCCAATCCGTAGCATGTCCGGCAATGGCAATTCCTCCGGAAATCGACTTCGCGTTTTCGGCGCCCGGGGCGAGCGTGGTGAGATTGTTATGCCGCCAAGAACCATCGTCGTAGTAGAGTTCGTTGATGAAACCGAGCGAGTCAACATAGTTGACGTGTTGTTGTCCGTTCCAGAGCGTCGTATAACTGTTCACCGAGCGGTCTTCGCCCCCTCCCGGCGACCCCGCGACGCCAACCGGGTTTCCGCCATTCGTGATCGTCGCGAGTTGTGTGAGGTCGTTTGGCGTCCAATTTCCGGCCTCGCCTGAGTGAACCAACTCCTGTATGTGATTGAAGTTGTCAACGTAGATTACATGCTGCTGCCGGTTCGATATCGTGAGGTGGCTGTGGATCGCGCGGTTGTGCCCCGCACGAGACGCATGCGGGTCGGTACCGAGAACGTTATTCCGCCACTCGCCGTCGTTGTAGATCTCATAAATGTAACTTCCAGGGGTAACAACAACCACGTGCTGCTGATCGTCCCAGGGAGTTGTGTAGCCGCGCATTCCCCCCAGAGGTGATGTAGCGAGGTTTGGAGGTGTGAGATTGTTCGGGTGCAGTTGATCACCCGAAATGTACATTTCGTGGATTAAAGCACCAGACTCTCCAAAATAGAAGATGTGATGCTGCTGGCTCCAAGGTGTGTGATAGGCGGTAAGCATACCCTGTACGGCCGGTAAGCCCCACCTCGTCAAATCAGAAGGTTGCAACACGTCCGCAAAGTTGATGTGGTGCCAACTCCCGTCGAAGTGGAGTCGGTTGATGTTTCCTGCCATGTCAATGTAGACGATGTGTTGTTGCTCGTCCCAGTCCGAGCCGTATCCCACAATTACGTCTGGCCTGGCCGGCAACCGCGGGCTGGCACGCGGTAATTCCGACGCAAGCGTCGAAAGGTTATTCGGAATCCAGTTTGTGCCGTCGTAGAAGAGCTCGTGAACCTGCCCCTCAGGATCGACGAAGATGACGTGTTCCTGATTATTCCAAGGCGTCGTGTAACTGGTAAGGGCTAGCTGTACCGCCGGATGCGCTTCGGTTCCCGTTCGCTCGGTGAGATCATTGTGGTTCCAGGGCACTCGAAGTTAACCTCCCTAGTAAATGCCGCCATTGCCTCGAGCGGCCAACCGGATTCTGCCATCCCGTTGGTTTTCGGGGACTCGAAAAGCATAACACTTAAACAACAATGAATCGCGACTCGTTGGCGAACCTGAAGCGGATAGCTGTATAATCATCGTCATAAAAATTATAAATGCAAGTCCCAAATCGAAGCGCTCTCTCTCTCTAAACCGCCTTGCGTTGACTGAACCGAAGGGCTTGCGAACGAAGCGCGACCCCGTTCACTGGCTTCAAAGCGGGATGTCTCTCGCATCCCTGCTTCTTTTCCTGGCGTCGTCGCCTGCGCAGCCCGTCATTAACACGGTCGCGGGAAGCGGTCGAAGCTTGCTAGGCCTCGGCGGCCCGGCCATTGCGGTCGCGCTGGCACAGCCGCAGTTTCTCGCCACCGACGCAACGGGAAACATATACGTTTCCGATGATGTTTATGACGTGGTCGTCAAGATCTCCACGGACGGGAAGATGAACCTAATCGCCGGCACCGGCAGATTTGAGTTCAATGGCGAGGAGGGTCCTGCAGCCAGCATCAGCTTCCGCTTGCCACAAGGCATTGTGATTGACAGGGCGGGCAATCTTTACCTCGCGGACAGTGAGAACCAACTAGTGCGCAAAGTAACTCCCGACGGGGAGCTTTCCACGTTCGCAGGATGCAGGTGTTTCTCGTGGGGAGAAGGAGGTCCGGCTGTCCAGGCTTGGCTCGGAAACATCGGTTCAATCGCCGCGGACCCGGCTGGAGACTTATATATAACCGATCTCTATCATCACATTGTTCGCAAGGTAGATGCTGAGGGACTGATCACTACTGTGGTAGGCTTCGTTCCAGCCACGAATTTCCCTTTCAATACGAATCAGGGATTCAGCGGCGACGGAGGACTCGCAACGGAGGCATTCCTGAATTATCCTTCCAACCTGACCTTCGACGGCGAAGGCAATATGTTCATTTCCGATTCAGGGAACAACCGCATCCGAAAAGTCACGCCAGATGGAATTATCACGACGGTAGCAGGTGGAGGGTCCAAACGGCCTCAAGATGGATTGCAAGCACTTGAGATCGAGTTGAGCGGACCTTCCGATGTGAGAATCGACGCACTCGGCAATCTTCTGATTGCCGATACGTATCAGCATATTGTTCTGAAGGTCAGCCCATCAGGAATCGTCAAGATCGTCGCGGGCGCTGTCTTCGCGAGGGGATTCAGCGGCGATGGGGGGCCAGCGCCCCAAGCGCTCCTGAACAATCCATATGCTGTTGCGCTTGATTCCGGCGGCAACATCTTGGTCGCGGACACCGATAATGCCCGTATAAGGACCATCACTCCGGACGGCATCATTCAGACTATAGCGGGCAGCGGCGGGACCAACTATGGGGGTGACGGCGGCTTGGCGACCCAAGCGTTCCTAGATCGTCCGCGGGACGTCGCGATGGATCTGACCGGCAATCTGTACGTAGCCGACACAGGCAATCACCGCGTTCGAAAGATTACCCCATCGGGAAGCATTTCTACGGTGGCTGGCACTGGGAGTCCCGGTTTTTCGGGAGACAATGGACCGGCGCTCGCCGCTGCGCTAAACAGTCCCTCCGGCGTTGTGGCCGATTTGCAGGGTAACGTCTATATCTCGGACACGAACAACAATCGTGTCCGCAAGGTGGGTCGGGACGGGAACATTGCAACCGTGGCGGGTTCGGATGCATCTTGCAGCAACAACGAAGGCGTGACCGCGGTGAATGGGTGTGTCCCTTTACCGCAAGGGATCGCGGTGGATCCCTCAGGAAACTTGTTGATTGCGGCTGCCGGCAATCACCGTGTTCGAATGGTTGATCAGGCCGGCATAGTTCGAACGGTTGCGGGGAACGGGACGAGCGCTTTTTCCGGGGACGGCGGCCCTGCCGTCAGCGCATCCTTGTGGGGTCCGTCGGCGGTCGCGTTCGACGCTCGAGGCGGGTTTTACATAGCGGACACTTACAATCAGCGTGTCCGTTATGTTGCGGCAAACGGCATCATCTCTACCGTCGCAGGAAACGGGACCACCGGCGATGGCGGTTCAACAATTGCGACGCAGGCTGCGATAGAGTATCCAAGCGGCGTCGCGGTAGGGCCCGACGGCAGCTTCTACGTTTCTAGCGGCGGTAGTGACATCGTTAAAGTTACTCTAGAAGGGACTATCTCAAGAATCGCCGGAGACGCTAATGAACAGAGCGCCGCAAGCGGGTTTTCTGGCGACGGGGGGCCGTCGTTAGGAGCCCTGATGAACCTTCCCCAGGGCGTGGCATTCGATAACGCCGGAAACATTTACGTGGCCGACACCAAGAATGACAGGGTTCGGAAGATCACGTTAGTTCCGGCGACCAGCATCACGATCCAGACAAACCCCTCGGGATTGCAATTCAGCATGGATGGCGGAACGCCGCAAACTGCGCCCCAGACATTGAGCCTGGCACAGGGATCGCATATTATCGCGGTAACCACCACACAGCCTGGCGACAGTGTTACACAGTACGTGTTCACGGCATGGAGCGATGGCGGAGCGGCGTCGCATTCCATGACGGTGGGCAGCACGGTAGCCACATATACCGCGACGTTCAAGACGCAGTATCAGTTGAACCTCTCGGTTTCTCCGAACGGAGGAGGCACCGTGTCACCAAATGATAGCGGCTTCTACGATGCAGACGCCAACGTACCTATCTGTGCTATAGCCAATCCTGGATATGTATTTACAGGTTGGACCGGAAATGTAGCGGACGTGAACCGCCCCTTCACCACCGTGAGTATGGAGGCACCCGAATCGGCGGTGGCGAACTTTTTTGCCAAGCGCACGAACCGTGTTTCCCCGAACGATCCCATTGTTGTTGGTCCGCCCACCGGATGTTTGGCAGTGAGGTAATGAAGAACGCTAGTTGGGTGCCCGGCCGATACTCGAACCGCGCGACGGTACGGATGGTAGTTGGACGTATAGTGAAGAGGAGCGGAGCATCCTAAATGGAGATTCGAAACGTAACCGTCTTCCTCATCCTGGCGGTTGGCTTGGCCGCCGGTCTGATGTTTGCCGTCATGGATGGCCTGATCAATGCTAACCCGAACATTGCAAGCCAACAATTGTTTTCAGTGGTTCTGGGCGCGTATGGCGTGTAGCCGAGAACGGAGAGAGAAGGATGCTGGCTCCTCAGGTAGGACTCGAACCTACAACCCTTCGGTTAACACCTGGCCAATTCCGATCAGTGTAAAGTCCCTTGAATTGTTGGACCTGAAATCCACGCTACTGGCTTTGCGCGTTCGAAATTCTAATGCGTTGCGAATCGTTCCTTGGAGGGAAGGATTTCGCTTGGTCGTTGAGTATTGCTCAGAACGAGTCTCCAGGTAACCTGAACCCAATGCCGGATAACCGGTTCTTATTTATCACGCTCCGTCCGGCTCTGCGCTGCACACCTGATTCGCAGTCGTAACAAGCAACCTGCCTGAAACGGGATTTGACTAGGGCACATCATTCGACGGGAATGCGTTGGCTAACCATTTGATGAGGAGCAGCGTATCAAATCGGACCCAAGCCACGGTTCCGACCAGCATCGGCTGTCGGCCATCAAACCGACGTCCATGTCCATCAATGAACCCTATAATCTCCGGGTGGGTTGGGTGCGGCCAGAATGCCATCGGGATCGAAAATCGGGAACATCACAGAGCCGAAAGGCACATTACACGAACAATTTGGCCTGGCTTGACATAAACGCAAGTCTGCTTATGATGGGAATGAAGTGTGTTCCCCAATGGTTGTTCGCCGTTGATTTCGTCAATGTACGGTGGCTCATCTCCCGCGCAGCCATGATTTTAGGAGCACTGGATTATTTGAACTGAAGTTGAGGTTCGCATCACAAGGAGTATTCGGAAGTGGCTACACGAAGTTGGAACAAGGACCGGGCCTCGAAGCGGATTGACCGCAACATTGGGGAGCTTCCGCTGAAGGATATTCAGATCAAGGAGTACGTTCGTGACACCGACCTCACCAACCTGCCGAGTAACGTCGCGTATGGAGTGAACGGGGCTCACCTCTATGCGGACATCCTGAATCTGTCCGAGATGCTGCACGTGACGGATGTCGAGGGAGAGACCTGCCATCGACGCACGCTTCGATTTCTAAATCTCCACTACCGGGCGGTCCACCGCATTTTGCAGCGCGTGGACGCCATATTCGTTGACTTCCACAATCAGCGGCTGCACTCGGTGGTTTCAAAACCCTATGATGCGGAAGCTGACCGCGTCCACAAGGCAGTGGCGATGGGACAGCTGATCATCGACGTTCTCGCCCAGACCGGTGAAGACGCAGACCACCCGGCCGCCAGAGTCCGTATCGGCATTGATACCGGGAAAGCTCTCGCTGTTAATAACGGACGCCGCGGCCATCGTGAGCCGCTGTTCCTGGGTGTACCGGCCAACCACGCCGCCAAGCGCGCGGGCGGAGGAAAGGCGACTGGCATTTATCTGACCAACGAAGCGCGGAAAGCGATCGGACTGAAGAAGGGGGACAACGAAGACACCACACCGCTCACCAGTACCGAAATTGCCACTTCCAAGGACAAAGCAAAGCTCGGGGTTACCGCCGACGAAATCGTCAAGGAGTGGAAGCAGGATCTAAAGGACAATCCCATCGGCAAGTTTGAGTTCACCGCGCACACGCCGCCCTTTAGCACGCTCGATATAGAAACCTTGTCGGTGAAAAACTCGCGCCGCCAGGATGCGGCGACAGTGTACGCCGACATTGATGGCTTTGCGGCCTATGTCGGCGCCAATATCTCATCGGATGATTCTGCCAAACACGTTGTGCGCGCCTTGCACGTGCTGCGCAGCGAACTCGACGCAGTTCTTCATACGGATTTCTCTGGCCGCAAGGTGCGTTTCATCGGCGATTGCGTGCACGGGCTCACGGTGGAAGGAACCGCGCAGACGACCGAGGAGCAGGAGACGATCAGCAACCTGACGCTGTGTGCGGGCGGAATGCGCAGCAGCTTCGATCTCGCGCTGACCAAGCTAAAGGAAAAAGGCACCGATGCATCGAGCCTCGGACTGGCAATCGGCTTTGAATTTGGCCCGATGACGGTTACGCGTCTGGGCATGAAGGGTGAACTGGTCCGTTGTTCGGTCAGCCGTGGGGTACTCACCGCTGAAAACGAGCAAAGCCGCTGCAAGGGGACCGAGACCGCCTTGGGGGCAATCGCCTATGACAAAGCGTCGGACGCCGTGAGGTCGGTGTTCGGCACCGGGAGGAAACGCGCGGGACTTACCTATGACGTCGCGCTGAAGGATCTTTCAGACAAGAACGACAAGACTGCGAAAGCCGTGAAGGCGATGGAGGCTGCGTCCCTACTGAAACCCGCAACGGCCGCTGCATCTCCCTATACATTTCCAGCGCGTCCCACCGGCCCAGCAAAGCCGGACGGCTTCGCATGATCTGGTATTTCGACAACCTGCAACGCAACCGCACTGAGAGGGAAACACTGGACGCACTCGCATCCTCGGTCGCGTGGTTGACTCCCGTGGGCTGGCGGATCGATGGCGAGTTGCGCCTGGTGTGGGATGCCGATATCACCACGCCTGCAGGAAGTCGCCCCGTGTCACTCCGCTATCCGAACCATTTCCCGTACTCCCCTCCCCTTGTCCTGCCGCGGGGCGATATGAGGCGCTGGTCCGATCACCAGTACGGACCTGGCGGCGAGCTGTGTCTGGAATACGGACCTGACAACTGGCATCAGGACCTGACGGGTGCCGATATGATCGCCAGCGCTCACCGGCTTCTGGAAGGTGAACAGCCGGCCCCGGATCAGAGCGCCGAAGTCGCTTCGCGCCACGAAACGACGGTGGGTCAAGATCTGCGCGATACCTTTAGCCGTCTGCTGGTCACGCGAAATCTAGTTTCCGCAGTGGCTCAGATCCCTGAAAACGTGCTGCTGGCCGCCAACACGCTGGGGATGTTCCATGGGGATTCGTTTGTGCAGGTCGTCTCAGCGATAACGTTCCCCGATGGGCATGTCTGGCGCGAGGAGCTTCCCGAATCCGACAACCTCGGATTTGACCGGCCGATAGCCTTGCTGCGCTGGCCACGCGGTACCCCGCTGCCCTCCAGGGAAAGCCTGTCCCAGTTCCGCGCCGCACTGGCGGAGCGCGCGATGGAACTCCCCAAGGTGAAGTACGCAGTCGTGGTGCGCAGCAGTCGCATCCGCGTCTACTTCCTCAACGAGGACAATAACACCCTATTCGAGACATCCGTCATTCCCGCCCAGCCGTTCAGTCCGCGGCTGGATGAGAAACACGCGAAACTTGCCGACCGGAGAGTCAGTATTGTCGGCTGCGGCTCTTTCGGAAGCAAAATCGCGGTTTCGCTTGCCAGAGCCGGAGTCGGCAAGTTCCTGCTGATTGACGACGACATCTTATTGCCCGACAATCTCGTACGCAACGATTTGGACTGGCGTGAGGTTGGTACGCACAAGGCGGACAGCGTCGCCGTGAAGATTCAGCTGGTCAACCCGAAGGCGGAGCGCGCCGTTCGGAAACATCGGCTGGGAGGACAGGAGGCGAGCGGCAGCATCGAGACGCTAATTGAGCATCTGGGCACGTGCGACCTTATCGTCGACGCCACCGCTGACCCCGCCGTATTCAATTACGTGAGCGCCGCCGTGGCGATCGCTAAAAAGCCTCTCGTCTGGGCAGAGATATTTGGTGGCGGCTTTGGAGGAATGCTGGCCCGGCACCGTCCCTCGCATGAACCGGAACCCGCCACGATGCGCCGAATCATTGAAAACTGGTGCGCCGAACAGGGCCAGCCTATTGAACGCGCCGCCCGGAGCTATGGCGGAGGCCGGACTGCACCGGCAATCGCCGACGATGCCGATGTGACGGTTATCGCTGGCTATGCGGCCCGGATGGCGATCGACCTGTTAATCCCGCGCGAGACCTCAATCTTTCCTCATTCCGTCTACCTGATCGGCCTCGCCGAAGGCTGGATATTCACGCAACCGTTCGAGACGCGCCCGATCGATGTGGGCGAGCCTGTTCCGCACACCGAACAGCCTATGGATGAGGGAGCCGCAATCGCTGAGCGAGCGCGAATCCGACGTTTGTTTGAAGAGTACGGTAATGCAGGTTCTTCTGGCTCCACAGGTAACCAAGCGCCTTCAGCATGAGTTGCGCCGCGCGGGCCACCGCGAGATTGGCGGCCTGCTGTTAGCGGAACACGTGGGTGAGGATCTGTTCCGTGTCGTCGAGATCTCGGTACAGCGCACCGGCGGAACGCACGCAGGATTCATGCGTGACCCGGAGCGGCATCGCAGGCAACTGAAGAGCTTTTTCCGCCGTACCGGCGAAGATTACGCACGATTCAATTACCTGGGCGAATGGCATTCGCACCCCTGCTTTCCGGCAGATCCAAGCACCACCGACGTCGAAACCATGCAGTCGATCGTCGAAGATCCCGCGGTAGGCGTGAATTTCCTCGTCCTTCTCGTATGCAAACGCGCAGGTGGCAGTACCATCGAAGCCACGGCGACTGCCTTCCTGGCCCTCAATCACCCTGCCCGGGTTTCTCTCGTACTGGAACCGGAGACTACACCCACTCTGCGTCAGCGGTTTCGTAACTTCCTTGGTTTCTGAGCGGCGCCATGCTGGGGTGCCGTTAGCGTCCTGCGCGTTCGGTAGCGCCCCTCGCAAGCAGTGTTCGAACACCAAGACTCTGAATTATGGCCCGGATCTGGTCGCACGCGCTTTGCAGGCGTTTCGGCAATTCACCGGGATCGCCCGGCTCGTAGCGCAGGAGCGTCAGGCCCTGCAAATCAGAAGGCAATTTCAGCCCGTCGACCTTCGGATGAATAAGTAGCGCCCGGTGACGGCCCAACGTCCCCATGAACAGGCCGAGTTCGAACAGCACGTTGTCCCGCAGCGTGGGCTGTCTGCTACCACGGCTTTCGATGATGTCGTCCGGCTGGGCAACCGCGATGGCGAAATCGGATTCACTTACCGCCTTCTCCAGCGCCTCAAGCGAGTACCCCCCGGCGAAGAACACGCCCTGGTTCCACGCCGTGCTGAATACATCGCGCTCCAGGGCTGCGCGAATGGTTTCCGCGACGGTGAGCGCTTCCGTTGAAGAGATGATGAAGAGTTTCGGAAACTCGTTGGGTGGCGGTATCAGCTCGTTTCGTTGAAAAAGCCGGCGGGACAACTCGCGGGCTATGGGCAACCAGATCTGCCCGTAGCTTCGTCCAATCGTCATGAATTGCGGATTCGAGAGCTTCAGGGCCACAACCGTGTCATGCGCGACAACGTCGGCGGAGCGCTTCTGGGACGGTTCGATCGCTGCCAGCTCTCCCACGGACTGGCCAGCCTTGCGGGTCGTGTACTCATTGCCATTTATGACGATTGAGACATTGCCCGCTACGAGAAGGTAGATATCGTTGTCCTCTCCCCCCTGGACGATTATTTTGTGGCCCTTCGGAAACTCAAGCAGTTCACCCTGTGCCGCCATTGCCTCCGCAATTCCCGTCTCTCCGCCAACGAATTCCTGGCGCCTGAGTGCGTCAATTAGATTGGGGCGGTTCTCTCCTTCAAATCTCTCTTTCATGCGTTTCCCCGAATCGTGCAACCTGAATGGCTTGATCAGACCCGTTCCAGGCTGTCATTGCTGCAGAAAAGTACGATTGTAGCGGGATTGCCAGACCGCCGTTGCTCAGGGCACCACGCGGGGCGATCGGCTTTCTCAGGTCGCGATGGCCATCATTGTGAAAACAGCGGGTCATTCGTAGTGCCGCCATAGACGCCCCGATACGGCAATGGCCGTTCGCTTTCCTTCCCGGGAGACTTTTTTCGATCGCGATAGCGTTTTGCTCTTTGCGCTGCGGCCTCACGCTGGCACTTTACCTTCGGGCAGTAGTTGAACCCGCGCCGGATCACCAGCCTTTTTGGCTGGTATTCCTTCCCACATGCCGCGCATAGCACCTGACCGTCTAGGGCCTTTGCCGCCAAAGCAATCTGCACCGCGAGTTCGCCGAAGAGATCGGCGCCGGTCCAGGTCAGCCCGACGGTAAGGTTGTCGATCGTTGGTTTCACTCGCCCGAGTCTAAGCCAGGCCTCAATGGCATCGCGCAAACAGGACCGGTGCGCTCCGAGTGATTTCGCGGGGGAAACGCCATCCCGCATGACCCGCCTCCAGTCCTCCCCGCTGCCGAGCCGCGCGCGCTGGAGATCGGCGGCGATGTTCAGAAGCGCCCCCGCCTGTCGCGAGAAATGCCTCCAGGTTGCCAGTGCTTCCCGGCCGGTCGGCGTGCATTGGCGCGGGTCGGCGTGAAACCAATGGCGAACGCCGGCGGGCGATTTCGGCACCAGGGGCGGAAGGAGCAGTGGAGCGCCCAGCGCGAACTCATGACAGGACGGAAGATTGTGGGCGCAGAGCTCCAGCACTCCCCAGGTCCGGGCGTATTTCAGGATGGCACTGTCGTCGCCATCACCAAGAACGATAAATTCGTCGAGTATTCCGCGGCCGCCCTGCTCCGCCTGATGACGCGTGACGATGGCACCCCGTGCTATCTTTCCATCAAAAATCCAGTGGTCCCCTATGCGTTTGGGGTGAGCCTGCTTCCATACCAGGCAGCTTTTCCGGAGACTTACGTCTGCTACGTAGCTCCACCTCCTGCGCAGATCGATGGGTCGTGTGATCCGATCGGCACCGCTGGAGTTGCGGACAGAGTCAAGGCTCGCGCGGTGGTTTTTTGCAGCGTCACGCAACGTCACGTCTAATTCCTTCCTCTGCCAGACATCCTAGTACACAATCGATGCATGACGTGCGTTATCGACGTCGGAGAGGAAGCATATGGATGAAGATGTTGTGCATTTTGACGTGACGACCGGCAGGCCGGCTGACGTTGCAACCACGCTCAGACGCCGGGTAAGCGCCTATACCAGGAACGATCGCGTAAACGGTTTCAAGATAGGAATCACGAACAACCCTCTTGGCAGGTACTCGAACGGCTACGCCCGCGACTACGATCAGATGATCGTCGTGTACCGGAGCGCATCCCTCGAGTCGGTCTCGCAGGTGGAATGCGATCTCATCGAGCACAATGGCGACATAACGATGAACAGGATAGCGGGCGGAGGCGGCGATTTCGGCGACCCTCCGTACTACCTTTATCTCGTGGTCCGCTACAGGTGAGGCGTCCACCATTTCATGCAATTATCGTCTCGCAGTGTAGGGCCGGTTAGCGCCCCGAGTTTGCTATTTTGACGCGCAGGTCGGCGACAATCCTGAGTATCAATCATATTGGCGGCATTGAACAGTTTCGGTAGACTCTCTGCCGAGGACCAGGCCAGGTAGATCGTGATTAAGCTGCGCGGTGGGCATCGCGCGAATTCTGTGGTGATGAATGCCTCCCATGTTCTGGGCGGATATGAGGAACGGGTTCACGCGGGCGAATGAGCTACCCGCCCCCAACAACTTCGTCTTACGTTACTAACAAGTATTACCGATGTACCTGGATTTGAGGCGCGGTAAAGCCTTCGATCATGCCCGCTGGGCGGGCCGCGCTAGACGGTTATTTGCTTGACATGAGTTTACCGGAACCCTACTATACACTCAGCGAACGCACGTCTCAGCCTCAAGCCCGCTGAACGCCAACAAATGACGAGAACACCGACTGAATCTTAAACGTTGAGTGCTCCCCAGCGGGACACTCCCCTGTACTGTCGTCGAGGTACAGCTTTAATAACGAAGTAACGATCAAAATGACCAGCGAAATGAATCGCCGCTGGAGCCATGAGCCGGAGAGCCTGGATACCGAACTCAAACGGGAAACGCCGGCCCTGAATGAAGCTGTCCGACTGACACGCATGCTCTCCGGGACATTGCATGCCGCCATTCCTGACCCCGAACGCCAAAAGGCGTTTCGAGACCTTCTGGCAGTCATCGATAGCCAGTTGCGGGAGGAAAGGAGTGCAGTCCAGAATCGAAGGCACGACCGCCGATTGCGGTCGGCGGATGATCTGCAGCTCCAGCGTGGATACGAGTATTTCAATCTCCTGCCTCGCGCACGAGGCCACGAGGAAAATGAATAGATTCCGGCCTTCTTGATTTGCCAGAAGCTCGATTACCGAAACGCTGCCACCCTTGATCACCACGACGGATAATTGAGAATTATCTTGCACAACTCTACGCCAGCAGATCATTCAACCGCAGCAAGCGTGGAAGTTTGAGACGATTCTATCAGATTACGACAAGAAGAGGTTGCCCCGTTTTTCGGGATTCTTCGCCGCCAGTGTCAGGTCAACCGGCGACCGAGATCCGCCGATAGAAGCCTACAGGTGCCGCCTCTTGGCACCGTAAGTCACCATACAATCGGAGATTAGATGCAGCCCCTCGATGATGCAGTCCATTCGTTCTTGGCCGGGTACTTCGCAACCTGCCGACGCAGCCAGAAGACACAGGCCGCGTATTCCATTGATCTCAAACAGTTTGAGAACCGTTTTGGTCAATCAATCGCCCTCGATGCCGTTGAGGCGACTGCCCTTGAGGCCTGGGCTAAGGAGTTGACTGAGAATGGCTACGCCGCGGTGTCCGTCCGACGGAAATTCGCTGCTGTTAGAGTGTTCTTCAAATACTGGGTCCGGCGTGGTGTCCTCAAAGAATCGCCACTATGGCGTATCCGTCTGGATCTGGCAACCGAGCGTCGTTTGCCACGCGCGTTGTCAGCGGACGATGCGCTGCGGTTGATCAAGCGGGCCTGGGAAAAAGTGCCGCAATTGCCTCCGGCCGATGCAAAGCCCAACGATAGAGTTTTTCTTGCACTCCGCGATGTCGCCGCTTTAGAACTGCTGTTCGCCACAGGAATCCGGGTTGGCGAGCTTGTGGCTCTCAACACTGGCGACTGGAGCGAATGCGACAGAGCTTTCATAGTAAAAGGCAAAGACTCCCGCCAACGTGTAGCCGTCTTGCCAGACAACCGATCGATTGAATGCGTCAAAGCGTACCTTAGCCGCCGTTCTCCGATGCTTCTTGGTCATGATGGCCTCCTGGTGAGCGCATCGGGAACGCGATTGAGCACCCAAGGTGTTGCACGAGTACTAGCAAAAATTGCGGAGACAGCCGGAATCACGATCAGAGTCACGCCGCACATGCTGCGCCACACCGTTGCTACATTACTGCTTCGAAATGGAGCCGATATCCGGGTCGTGCAGGAAGTCCTTGGCCACGCATCGATCTCGATGACCGAGCGCTACACGCACGTCACCAAAGAACACCTTCGTTCCGAACTTCAGCTCCATCATCCGAGCAACCACCAGATTGTCGTAGTGCCGCAATTGCGCGCGTAGGCGCACCTGCCCGGAAAGGTGCGTCTGTGCTGGGCGCAGGGGGTCGGGCGTTCAAATCGCCCCGCCCCGACCACTCGTAAGTAACTCATTTGTTTGCAGCAATTACTTTCGCGGTGATCTAGCGACCTGTAGCGGCCTGTGGCATCTAGGGGCTTTTGGAGGCTACAAAACAGCTACAAATAGACCTACAGCGCACCTGCCCTTTTCGACTACGGTCGCACCCGCAAAGGCGATTCACGCGAGGAGCGTAGCATCTTGATCCTGAATCATGCAACTACTGTGCGCCGTCCACTTCTGGCTTCTAAGGATGTGCAGTGGACCTGGCTTTTGCTGATTCGACAAATAGGGCAAAATACGGCCAAATACCGGGAGGCGATGATCGGAGACCTTAACCACCCGACAAGCGCTAACTCGGTCCGACACGCGATAAAGAGGCCGCAGGCGTACACGCGCGACCACGCACCTCCGATTTCCGTGAGATCACAGCGAGATCTTCGGCTGGCGGTCCATTCTACATCTAATCTCGACCGATCCTGAACCCAACGCAACGTTCACCATCAAACCAAGGGCCAATACGTGGTCCTGCCGAGATGTATACTGTCAAACATGAAAAAGGAGACTCAACCGCATCCGGCCGTTGCGGAACTGCCGAGCTGGGCGCATGCCCTGTCAGCAGTCGGGCAGCACACCGCAAGTGTGGTTAGATCGTTCTTTCTGGAGTATAGAAAGCCTGACCTATTCGGAGCAAAGGACGAAGAGGCCCTTAAGACCGTGGGAGACGTGCTACGAAAGGGTTGGACCGATGGTGAAGCAGCGAAGGTTGTTGAGGCCTGTATTCACTCTTTCACCCAAGGTAAACGCATAGATCTGCTATCGCTGTCCGGCTGGGTTATGCTGCACTGTGATGACTCGGCTGCGGTCTTAGATTGTATGAGCATCCAACCACCTGAACAAATAAGCATAATTAAAGTGCTCTCAAGGGCGGGCAGCCAGAAACTCGTTTTTCTTGCACGTTGGACCCTGACGCAGCAGCAGGTCGTCGTAAAGAAGATTCATGCAGAGAGAGAATTAGCGAACAAACTGGTAGCGAGGGAACTCCGGACGAATCCATTGTCCATGAGGCACCCTAATATCATAGAAACTCATTTACTGAAGAACGCCGACAATGAATCATTCTTGGTCGAAAAATTCATCCAACCGGTGCTGAACGACGGATGGCGATCGAACGGATCGCAAGAAGCGACTAACCTGCTTTACAATATTGCTGACGCGTTGCGATTCTTGCACGCAAAACGCTTGGTTCATGGGGATATCAAGCCAGACAATATCGCAAGAGATGGCGAAGCCTACATACTGCTGGATTTCGGTATTTGCCGAACCGTCGAGGAATTCACCGGAGAGGCGACGGCAACAGGCAGCCTCCGCACGCGATCTCCAGAACTGCTTGAAGCGAACGCGTACACGGTCGACGCCCCGCGGGCGGACGTCTGGGCACTGGGAGCAACGGTCTTTAATGCCCTGGTCGGTCGATTCCCACTAGTGAACGAGAATGAGCCCATTCCCCGCGCTTCCCACCCAACCGAGCGAGCCGATTTTGAGAAGGTCCTTGCCCAGCGAGCACGGGACGAATGGGCCAAACGTGTTGATTTGCACTTGATACCGGAGGTTATGCGACCTCTTCTTCGCCAAGCGCTGGAAAAGGACCCCAAGAATCGTTGCACAGCGGCAGACTTGGTTCAAATGGCGGACAAGGAGCTCTCGGCTCTTATCCGCAAACCTTCAGACCTTGGCAGATTTGCTCCAGTTGATGAGTACGAGCAGATTAAAAGGTACTTCCCAGAGCGTCGAATTATAAGACTAATGCCCATCACAGAACGTCAGAACCTTGAATTGAAACTGAGAAGTCTCCAGCAAAATGACGGATTCACTGAATCTCAGAAACGCGATATCGAACAACTCGCACAGCAAGTACAGTCGGCATAAGCTCTCTAACTATCATCATGCCTAAGGGGCGAGTCCGGCGAGTTCAGGACTCCGTGCATGGGCTGATGGAGTTTCGGGGGATGGAATCCGTAGTAATCGATGTTCTGCGAACGCCAGAGTTGCAGCGCCTGAGACGGATTCGGCAACTCGGCCTAGCGCACCTTGTGTTCCCTGGCGCGGAACATTCGAGGCTTACACACGTACTCGGTGCATCATGGCTGGCAGTACGCTTCGGGCGCCAACTCATCGATTCGGCCAGAGATTTCCTAATACAGACGCTAGCTCCGACGACGATCAGCGTTAGGGACCTGGCGGTGGCGGCCCTTTGCCATGATCTTGGCCACGGGCCACTCTCACACGCGTTTGAGCGAATGGTCATTGAGCCTTTTGACTTCGATGCGTGGACCACAAAACTCGGCATACCACAGGAGGACCGGGCCGATCTCACGGGAGCGAAGTGGCATGAGGTCGTGACGGCAGGGTACCTTTGTTGGCCAGAGGGGCAGCTCCATCAGTTGCTCGAAGCGGATGAGTCACACTTCAGCGACAGAATTCGCCTGATGCTGAGGGGCCAGTATTATCCGCCATATTTGCCAAGGTTGCTCGCAAGCGATATCGATGTCGATCGGTTGGACTTTGTCAGGCGAGACACCCATCAGACAGGAGTGGCGTACGGGAGATATGACTTGGACTGGCTAATCTCCACCTGTACCATCGGCAAAACGGATGCCGGTAATCTTGTGGTTGGGTTTGATGCACGGAAGGCAATAAGAGTTATTGAACAATTCTTGATCGCGCGGGCAGCTTTATATGACACAGTTTATCACCATAAAACTGTAAGGAGTGCCGAAGGGATGGTCGGACTGTTTCTAAAGAGGCTGAGAGATATTGTAAAATCGACCTCAACAGCACCTCCCATCCAGTCCTCCTCAAATTTGGCGGAACCATATGTGCGGCTGCTGTCCGGAGAAGCTCTCGGCCAGCGGGAACTTCTCCACCTTGACGATTTCTCCCTTTCAGTATTGATAGAGAGCGCTGCTACAGCGCCTGGGGCAGATGAGACGGTTCGGGATCTTGGCCAACGAATTCTGTCTCGCGATCTCTTCAAGTTGGTACCCGCAGACCCGCGGAGAGTCGGCGAGTTCCTTAGGAGGCAGGACGCATACCCGCGGCTGCACGCGGCAATTCAGCCATTTTGTCGAGGCCGGGCAGAATACTACCTTGTCGTCGACGAAACAAAGCTGCGCATGTTGTCTGACGAACCGGAGCAGATGGTTTACGTCATTGATGAGGGCCGTCATGCTACCCCGATTAAAGATCATGAGATGTTTAGGGAATACTGGAAGCCGCAGGAAGGGCTTCGCGTCTTTACGCTCGCAGACGCCGTCGGTGCTGTGAAGGCGCTCGTCGATCCCACACCGCCAAGAGTCCACTAGCATACATCGGCATTTCGGGGGCTGGCAAGCTGGTTTCCCGATTCATCGTTTCTCGGCGTTCGGTGTTGCACCCCAACGGCGACGAACGTCGCTGGCTCCGCACTTACTTAAAACGCCCGTTGCCGCCGGGCAATCACTTGGGAGCAAGGTCGCCATCTCGGAGATCTGAATTCGCTCCAGCAATGCACTCAATTCGAATTACAGCAACTCCCGAAATTCGGAAGCATAGCTGGCTACACCCTTTTCGACGAGCGATTTACACTATAACTCGCCAGGACGATCGTGGAGAACCGCGCGATTCCGTTGTCGGCTGGGTTGAAGAACATCAGTCCTCGATTCTTAGCAACATTTCACGGTGAGTGCCGCGTTCGAGAGCGCCACAACAATGTCGTATAGGAATGTAGTACACTCCTGGCAGCAGGGATGACCTGGCTCTGCAGGAAGCTGAGGACTTTCTCTGGTGTCACGCTCACACCCAATTCAGGGCTCATTGTTTGAAGAGGATTACCTTGTTCGAACAGTTGGCACCATCGCGCAAGACCCGGATGTCGCATTGACGGAACTTGTAGCCAACGCATGGGATGCGGGTGCAACTCTCGTACAAATCAAGCTGCCAACGGAGGACAGTCCGACTCTAACGATTGAGGACGATGGATGTGGCATGACACCGGAGCAGTTTCATCAAAAGTGGATGACGCTCGCATACAATCGACTCAAACATGAAGGGAGATGGGCGGAATTTCCACCCCAGAGGGCCTCCGCAAAAAGACCAGCGTTTGGACGTAACGGCGTTGGCCGCCATGGGCTACTTTGCTTTGCCTCACGCTATAAAGTGGAAACAAAGCGCGACGGTAGTGGTGGGATATTCGTCATCGCAACGTCTAGCGGCCAGCACCCACTGATTCTAACCGACGAACGGACGTACAAGGCCAAAGGTCATGGAACAAAGTTGTCCACGAAAGTTACCCGAAACTTACCGTCGGCGGAACGCATTCTAGAGATTCTTGCTGCACGATATCTACATGATCCTCAATTCACCGTACAAGTCAACGGCCGAACAGTTGCACTAACGGAGCTCTCTGGCTTCCTCAACCGCAGCATGCTCCAAGTAAACCCGGACTTGGCGATCGAGGCGTTTTTTGTTGACTCGACAAAAGCAGCCAGAACCACCCGACATCAAGGCATTGCATTCTGGGTTGGTGGTCGTTTGGTGGGAGTACCATCATGGATTCTCGGTTACCATGCCACCGTTGATGGGCGCACGCGAGTCGCCAAACGCTACACCGTTGTCATAACTAGTAGTGCTCTTTTTGATGAGGTGCTTCCAGATTGGTCCGGCTTTAGGCGAAGCTCGACCATGGACACAGTCTATGAAGTGGTGGGCCATTATGTGGATACCATGTTCCGCACTGTTGCCGCCGAACGTGTACAAGACGCAACGGAAGGTGTCTTTCGCACCCACCGGGTCGAACTCTCTCAATTGCGCCCATCCGAGAAGCGTGAAGTTGCCGAGTTTGTGGCTAATGTAACGGCAGAGCAACCCATGGTCCCCCAAGACACCCTTTCGGTGGCAGTTCAAGCCATGATCCGTATGGAGAAGACTCGGTCTGGTGCCGCTTTATTGGAGAAGCTGTCGCAATTCTCACCAGAGGACGTGGCGGGATTGGATCGCATTTTGAGCGAATGGAGCGTGAGAGACGCACTGACTGTACTTGATGAGATTGATCGTCGTTTGGTCATCGTCGAGGCGATACAGCGGCTTTCAAATCAGTCTGGAACCGATGAACTACATACACTACACCCCCTGATCACGCAATCACGTTGGTTGTTCGGGCCGGAATTCGACTCACCAGAATATGCGTCAAACGTTTCGCTCACCACGGCTGCGTACACCGTGTTTAAGAAACGTGCAACTGCCGGATCATTTCTTAACGAGCGCAAGCGTCCAGATCTAGTCATTCTTGCAGACGCTACTCTCTCTTCAGTTGCAACGGAACAGATCGATGAATCCTCGGGACTTGCGACCATTAAGGACGTACTCCTCATCGAACTAAAGAAGGGCGACTCCACCATTGGCCGCGAGGAAGCCAATCAAGCTACCGGATACGTGGAGGACCTCCTGGCATGTGGTTTGCTCGACGGAAATCCGTCTATAAGAGCGTTCGTTGTCGGCTATCGCGCCGACAATAAGACTCAGCCCATCAGAACGGTACAGAATAGCGCCGGTGCGGACGTCGGCAAAATACAAATAACAACCTACGGTCAGCTCGTACGAACCGCGCACAAACGATTGTTTCGCCTACGCGAACATTTATCTGCCCGCTACGGCGAGATAGACGGATCGGAACTCATGGACAGGGTCCTGCGCGAACCAGAGCAATTTCAACTCGTTCCACACCAATAATACCGGACAGAAGCAATGTTGCGGTTTTCGACCGAATCGGGGAGCATCTATTCCAACTTAACAAGTTGCGTTAGGGCCGTACAGCTTCCTTCATGTCTGAACGTGTCGCATTTTCGGCTCCGAATTTTAGGACCTCGTTTCCATATGCGTACCATCCAGAACGGGATTGACGGCAAAACAGCTCAACCTTCTCACCTGGGCATGTTGAATTCAGGAGCTTGAAGAACTCCTCCGGCTTGCGTGAATGTTCCCGGCGGGGCGCTTGCAGCACTGTGGTGTGGTTCCCATGCAAAAACACAGGCTTCCCACGTACGGCCAGCATACAATGCTCTGTTTGGCCACGCAGCCATTCGCCGGTGCCCATCCGATCCTTCACCCAAGTCAGCAGCGTCCTATACTCAAACCCCCAGGCTTCCACGACATCGAATGCAACCCGCAGATGAGCGTTGGTCGTCCAAAGCCACAAGATTGCATCGTCGGCCGCGATCTCCCCAACCGGCATGGCTTTGATCTCTTCGATGTCCATGGTCGGGTACGGCAGGTTATTGCCGCATTCATAGCGCCAGGGCGGGTCGGCTAAGATGACTTGAAACGGTCCAGTCGGAAGTGCGGGGCGTTTGGCTTCCAGTTGCTTGGCTTGCTTCAAAACTGTCAACCGACGGTAGGCGCCGGCGACTTTGCCGCTTCGGTCCATCTGCTCCGCCAGGTGCCCGTATTCATCCGGGTCTTCCTCTGCCGCTTCGACGACTGCCTCGGCCCGCTCGATCGTGGTCCGCCCGACGCCCAGGAATCGGGCGACGTTATCTCGGGCATCACCAGGATTGGCCCTCTGTCCTTCCGCCACTGTGGCGGAAGGACAGAGGGCTGCCTTGTGCCCCTGCCGTTCCCGCGCCTCTCTTCGCTCGAGCGGCTCAATAGCCCGTTTGAGAGCCACAATCTCACTTGGCAGTAGATCCTTGCGGATAAAGTTCTCGTGGGCCTCGCCGCGAGCAGCTTGCAGAACATCGACTTTGGTGACGGGAATCTCAGTCCAGCCGAGCAGGCGGCAGGCCTCAAGCCGCCTCTGCCCGGCGATCAACCGGCCTTCTGGGGTGACTACGACAGGATGGAGCAGTCCCACGTTTTCAATGCTCTCGACGAGCGTCCGCAGATCCCCGAGGTCTTTCCGGTACCGGAAGCCGATCTGTATTTCGCTGATCCTCACGTTGATGCTGCCGCTCAGCGTTTGCGTTTTAGCTTGGGGAATCGGAATTTGGCCTTCCTCGGACGGGCGAGGCCCAGTGTTGCCAGCGAGAGTAACTCCCTGGCGACTCCCGTCACGATACTCGTGCCTTCACGAGCCATCGCTTTCCCTAATGATTCGTTCTTTCTCCACTTAGCCATTTCAGTTCTCCCTGTAATTTGAAAATTCAGTCAGTGCCATTACGATTCCGGTGCAAACATCCTGCAACCTTCGCGACCCGGCACCATCAAAGCGCCATCGAAACGGCCGTCCGATAAGCTTATCGTGCGGTAGTTCCATGCACGGGGCCTGTTCATCAGCAGCGTGTCGATGGCGTAAACCGCAAACGCGCCGACTGCCTGCAGAATGTCGGCGATGGCCGGCGTCCCCGGGCAAGGATAGCGGTCGTCATTGACAATGTCCGGGAACATGCAAGCAATACAGGCGCCGTGCTTTTCCTGAACAAAGACATACCCATGATCCCCGTCGCGGCTGACTGCGGCAAAGATCACAGGCACACCTTTGCTCCTGAAATAGCGGCTCGCCGACACGCGGGCCGGGTTGTTGTCCACGCCGCAGACTGAGACGTTGCAGGACAGGTCAATCCTGCGCGCAATCGCCTCCTCAAACCGAAACGGCCACGCCCGGATCGATGTGGGCGCGATGCACTCGCGCTTGAGATTGCGGGCAAGAGCCAGGGCTTTGTTCTTGCCGATATCGGTTTGGTAGAAGCGCTGGCGGTTAAGATTACTGGTCTCCACCACATCGTCATCCAGCAGCTTGATGCCGCCGATGCCCTTGCGAACCAGCGTCGGCGCGATTTGAGATATGATTCCGCCAGCGCCGATACAGACCACCCTGCTGCTCGAATGGACGGCTTGATCAAAGCCTCTGATGTCTCGCTGCCTTTCTTCCGCGCCGGGTATGGCTTTGCCCTTAAGCCTGATCGATGCTCGTGAGACGGTATACGCCGGAGGCTTGCTTTTCAATTCCATGTCCATGCACCTCGATTTCTAAGTTGTGATCCAAACGGATGAATCTGACGTAGCCATCCCGGCTGAAGATGGCCATGACCGCCACGTGCCCGGCGTCCTCCAGGCGCTTTTGGAAATTCTCGTCCGTGCCTGACGGCCGCGTAGCATCCACGCCTTCACCGGGATGACTGTGGAAATGCCCGAGCAGCCGGTGGCCGAACTGCTCGAGCTTAATGAGCAGTCTGTGCGTAGCGCGGGGCTCGCCGGTGACGCCCAGCATGGTGCGCTTTTGGTGCGCAAACTCAGCCCACTGATCGAGCACCATCACGCCTTCCACCTCGCTGCCGGTTATGAAGAAAAACTGCTCGTCTTTGTCAGCGGTCAGCTTGCGGAAGCTCTCATGCAAGAACAGCGAGCTAACAGCATAGCGGCGTCGGCCAGATAGATTGGTCGTTTTGATAAGGTCGAGCGAATCGAGAAAATCGTTGGTCTGCCGAATCCGGATGAATAGCGCCGACAGCCGCTTCTGACGCCCTTTGCAAGCTGCCTTTGTGAACTGCTGGACCAGCAACTGCCGCTTGGCTATGAGCCGCTGGCGCTGGATTTCCAGTTGAGCTAGTGATTGTTTTTCCATAGTTTCCATTCCTTTCAGAATTCGTAAGCCTCGGTGATCAGCCGCTCGACAATGATGATGCCGGAGCTGACGTCGCGGGGTGCTTTGGCCATATGCACCAGATACCAGTCATTGCCGCGATGCTGGAAGCAAACCCAATGACTGTGCCTTTGGATCTGCTCCGAGGGGTTATACAAAAGAAAATCGATCTGCCCTCCACGGTGCTGTTCAATCTGCCCCCAAAACGCCCCGTAGGGGGACTGATAACTCCCGGTATAGATGTTGCCTTGCCGGGTCCAGCCGCGCTCCTGCCAATATGGGATCTGGCGGCGCTGGACCGGAATTGAGGGGCCGCGCCCCCGCACCACCCGCGAAAACATCTCGCGAATGGATTTGGGGGCGGGCCTGCTGCCGAGGTCCTTTATGCGCACGGCTCCAGGACTCCGACTTCAGCCTTGGTCGAGGCGAAGATCTTCTCGCCGTCCTTGACCTTGTCGTAGACTGACTCTGCGGCGGCAAAGAAGGGCTCGTTCGGACCCTTGGACAGCAAGTAGTCCGAGAGATTGAGTTGGTGGAGGATGTCGCCGGCGGATGTGCCGGGCTGGATCTCCACGTCACGGATCTGGCCGGTTCCGGCCACTACAACGGATAGTTTCTTCATTACGGTTCTCCTTATTGCTTTCTTTGGGAGGCGGGTCCTCTCCCGCTACGGGTCGTTGATCTGGCGACGCCCTCAGAGATCTCTAGGGCGTGCGCTTTAAAAAAGAGACCAAGAAGGTTCTTGGTCTCTAAGGTCAGCGGGCCTTGCGCCTAAGTTTCAGGCGCGGGCACTGAATCAGTGAGCCTGCCTTCGGCAAAGGTCGGGTCTTGCTCGACTCGGGCACCGAGCCGTGTCTGTACCGACTCGAGCTCGGAAAGCAGGAAGTAGCCGAACTCGCTGTCTTGGCCGCAGACAAAGCCGAAGAACAGATAGTCGCCGTCCCTGGCTTCGCCTTCGATCACGTACCAGGACCAAGTGGTGCCTGGCAGCGTGAAGCGGGCGTAGACGTAAGGGTCAGGTGCCGCCTCCTGCGAATATAGCGGCGGCAAACGCGCGCGTAATTCATCGGTCAGCAGCGCCATGGTTTAAACCGCCTCAAAAAGCTTTCTGGCCTCTTCGAACTTCTGAAGTTGCCGCCGCTTGGCCTTGATCTCTTCTTCCAACTCGGCGATCTCGGCTTTGAGCTTGTCAGCCTGCTCCAATACAACCTCCACGGGTGTCTTCTTCTTCCACGGTTTGCGGCCCTCATATTTCGGCTGGGCCGCTTTCGGATCCGACGGCTTGGCTTCCGTCTGCTTGGGTACGGGCATTTTCTTTCTCCTTATTCAGTTGTTCTCGTTGCTGGTTGACCCATTCCTCGAGCTGGCGGATGGCTTTGCGCTTGGTCGGCAGCTCGATATGGGTATAGGTTGCGTGGACCTTGCTGCCGGTGGAGTGGCCCATCAGCGCCATGCGGATTTCCTGCAGGACGCCGGCCTCCAGCAGCCGGGTATTAAAGCTGTGGCGTAGGTCGTGAAAGCGGACATGGCGGATGCCAGATCGCTTAAGCGCGGTTTGCCATGTGCGCTTGATAATGCGCACGGGCTGCCCGCGGTAGCCGATGATCAAGCCGGACTCGCTGCGAGCCTGCCAAAGAAGCTCATACAGGCGCTGGGTCAGCGGGATTTCCCGGCATTCCCCTTCAGGCGTCTTCGATCGCGTGACGAATAGGACTTTGCGCTCGAAATCAACATCCTCCCAGCGCTGCCCCGTGATTTCGCCTCGCCGCATCCCGGTGTCGAGTGCGGCGATGAGCATGGTGCGCAGGTGGCCCTTGGCAACACCGAGAAGCAAGTCCTCCTCGGCAATGCTGAGCACTTGCCGCCGGGTCCTGCGCTCGCGGGCCATCTTGATCCGCGCTAGCGGATTGGCCGCAAGCAACTGCTCGTCAACTCCCCAATACAGGATGTGCCGCAGCACGCTTATGTCCCGATTGACGGTGGCATCCTTGATAGTCTTTCCGGCATGCCGCCTCTTGCGGAATTCATCAGCCAGGGATTTTGTGATCCTCAGCACGGGAACCTCGCTAAAGAACGGCAGCAGGAATTTGAGGTGATAAAGGTGGTGCGGGCGGACCGAGCCGCTAGCGATAAATCGGGCGGCAAGTTCGCCGAACGTCATTGCCGGGTCGGTCTGGACGATTTGGAACCGCCGGTTATTGGAGTCCTCTTTAAGCTTCTCTGCGATCTTTTCGGCCTGGCGGCGATTGCTCGATCCGGTAGACTGCTGATGCCGGATGCCGTCTTCGTAGAAGTACGACCACCAAACGTTGCCGCGTTTAAACAGGCTCACTTTGTTGTTGTTCCTCCTTGTTGGTTTTCGATCCAGCGGATGACCTGATCCCGGTAGAAGATCAATCTGCCGCTGGCCCCGGACCGGAAGAATGGAAGACCTCGTGGAATGAGTGTCTGTCTAACGGTCCAAGGCGAGCAGCCGATGAGTCGGGCAACCGCGCGTACATCCAAGGCCGGGCCGAGCGGCAGGGGCGGCGCGGAAACGTGCCCCGGTTGGCGCAGAACTGGCGCAGGTTGGGGCGGGCAATGGGGCGGGCAGTGCTGCCCGCCCCGAAGCGGCGAAAAGCCCCGTAAATGCGCGGGTTTGCGCGCGGCGGGTACTCCGCCCTTCGGAGAGGAAGTCGGGCTTCTTTGAATAGCTGAGTACGGAAGCTTAGTGACCATGGTCGCCTCGCTGTGAGCGCCGGAACAGGCGCGATAGAAGTCGCCGCAGGAAGTGCGGCAGGTGCATGTAGAGGTACCAGAGGAATGCCAGCATCAGACCGGCAATGACGGCTTGAAACAGAAGCTGCTGATCGAGCAGGATGGTACGGACCAGGGCGAACACGAACAGGATGCTGATGGCGACAAGCAGCAGGCCGGGCAAAGCCGTCAGCAGCCGCACCAGCGGAACCAGCCAGATTGGAATGCGCGGCTGAGGCGTGGATAGCTCGCGTGAGCCGCACTGATTGCAGACCTCGGCGTTGCGCGGATTGGGGTGGCGATGCTGGCAGAGCCGGAAGTCATAGGACCTGCCGCAGAAGTTGCAGAACAGCGGCTCGCCGGGCGTGATTTTGTGGCATTGACTGCAATAGCGCATAGTGGGGGCCTCTTAAAGAAGCGAATGGCGCTGGTCTCCGGTCGGGCGGAGCCAAATCGGTGACCAGAAGCCCTCGCGATGAATCAGGTCAAAGGTTGTAAGCCAAAAGATCTTGTCCGTGGACTTGGCGACGGTCGCGCGGATATTCGAGATCCGGCGCTCCGAGCCGGCAACCACGAGCACACGGAATTGGGCTTGCCGGAATATCTTTGGAAAGTCACCGGAGATGGCCAGTTGAACGTAGGAGGCGGTCTTCTGTTGCCAGACTGAGAGCGCTTCCGTGCCTCGGTCGACCTCAAGAAACATTGTTCGTGTGGTGTTGCCGATCGCGAGTTCGAAATAGCCGTCGGGAGTAAGCTTGATTGAATCCGATATCGGCTGGCGGAAGGTGTGCCAGCGCGTGAGGCGGATATCAGTCTGCGGAAGCGGGCGGTGTTTGACTGCAAGGTAAACCTCATTGATGCCCATTTGGTGCTCGACAAACGCATCGCCCACAACCAGGCGTCCTGATGGCCGGTTGATGCCGCCGAGCTTGGAATTGACGAGTTGCGCGCCCTTGGCTGACAGCGTGTATACCGCCTTGCGGCCGCAGCCGATGCTGCCGACAAAGAAGCGGCGCAAGAGGCCGGCGCGCGCCAGCTCCAGCAGACGAGTGTTCACCTGCGTGGTTGAGCCGAATCCTGCCACCAGCTTGGTCATCTCGCGGTCGATAACGCGCATCACGCCGAGCTCGGAAAGCAGTTGCCGGTCGCGGTACTGAAGCACAATGCCGCGTCGCCTACTCCCAGTCATTGAGCACCTCCCCGGTGGTTTGCCCGGCCCGCTGGCTGCGCTGGCGGATTTCAGCTTCGATGTCTGTTCGTCTTCGAGCCCACCTGTTGCGGCAGCGGTTATACAGGTCGGTGTAATCGCCGTCCGGCTCGGCGACATTCGGCACGAGCACCTCCTGAGACCGGTGCGAGCCGCTCTTGACCACCATGTGCCGCTTAGGCAAGTTCTTTAAGAGTTCGGCGAGGCGCTTGCCGCCGTCCAAGGCCGAGGCGATCTTCTCGCCGTCGGCGCTGGAGAGCTGAAAGAAAATGTGCGTGCCAACGGCCAGGATGGCTGCGCGCATCTGTGCCGGATATTGCTCAAGAAACTGGTTGGCGGTAACGACTGAAATCCCGAACTTCCTCGCTTCGGAAAGCAATGTGTCAAGGCCCGCATCGTAGGCGACGAGGTTCTGGATCTCGTCGCAGTACAGCGTGAACAACTGCCTGCGGCGGCGGGAAAACAAAGCGTTCTTAAGTTTGGTGAGCAACAGGCTGCCGAGCGTCGCCGCCTCTTCACCTAGCCTTCCTTTATCGAGGTTCAGAATCACCCAGCGTCCCCGGTCCATTGCGTCGAGCAAAGAGAAGGTCGAGCGCTGTTGGCCTAGGATGTGGCGGAAGCGAGGATCGGTGGTAAATCCGGAAATCTTGTTGAGGATGGCGTCGCGATAGGCGCTTTGCATGGCTTCACTGCGGGTATCGAAGCGGCTTCGGAAGTAGTTGGAGACTTCACTGTTTTGGACCCGCTGGAGGCATCCGGCACGGAAAATGGCATTGGTCAGAAGGGGCGATAGTTCCAGCAGCGTTAGATTGTTGTCGGCAAGAACATGGAGCGCGTTGCGCAGCAATTCTTCTGTTCGCGCACCCAGCGAATCGAGATGCCAGCGGGCTTTCAAGATCTGGGCGAACTCGGCAAGCTGCACATAGCTGTGCTGGCCGGCTTGCGACTCCAGAACATTCAGCCCAATTGAGAACTCGGGGTCGGCGGGCTCGATAACGATCAGACGGTCGCTCAGGTCGGTACCGCTGCGGCGCTCTTCTGCGGCGATGAGCCGGAGCAGAAACGGCATGGTGTCGCCATGCAGATCGAAGAACACGAACCCCCGACGGCAGCGCACATCCGCCGTGCCAAGGTGACGGAGGAAAAACGACTTTCCCTGCCCCGTTTTCCCGAGGATCGCAACGTGCTCGCAGCGCTTGGATTCCAATAGGTAGGCGCGCGTGCGCTGTACCTCGTCGTCGACAATGCGAAATCCCAGATCCAGACGGGAGCCTGTGGCATCGTTGCGGCGACTGGGGGAAGCCAGCCGATTCCAAATGGAGGTAAAGAGTTTTTCAATCATTGGTCGTGGGCGGTTTGACTTTGGAACTGCTTTGAGGCGATGACCTCCTGCAAGGATGGCGCTGGTTTGTGGTTTATATGGTGCGGCCTGATTGCGCGGTTAGAGTTACCGTCGCGCTTGTGAACCAGTGGACCAATGGGGTATCCGTAACCATCTGGCCAGCGCCATCCTCGCAGGAGGTCTTTCATCGCAGAACCAGAATGCGGCTGAAGGGCTGGTTCGGCACAGGGTCACCCCCGGCGAATTTTGTAACGGGCGGGAATATCTTTTAGCGATTGCGGAAGGCGTTCTCGTATAGAGTCCGGCGCACCCAAGCCCGAATCAGGCGGAGGTCGAATCCAAGCTCAGGGGTGATGTTGAGCAGCTTTCGAATCGTGAGCTGATGGCCAAACTGCGCACCGGGTTCGGGCTGTTGTGACAAAAGCTCGAGACTATTCTGGGTGACAGCAGGACTGTCCGTGGACAAACCACCTGCCACAGTCCAGTGCAGGGCCATGGATGCTTCCAGGCTTTCCGCTCCAAAGCTCTGGCGGGCTGTCTCGAGGATCTCGCAGGCGCCATCCCAATTTACATGGCCGAGCACATTTGTATGCCGCGCTCCCGTCATCATGATTTGAGCCGGAATCCGTGCCTCACTGAGGCGCTCCATCGCTTCTGCTGCTCTTTGGAATTCCTCAGCAGAGCGTTTGTCTTCCTTCATCTGAAACAGGGCCACGCCGCGCTGGCGGAAATGATCCGAGCCCAGCGGCGCGTTGATCGATTCGGCGGCGGCGCGGGCCAGTTCGAGTGTCTTCATGGCTTGGTGTGGATGGCGAGCCAGCAGACAAGCGTGCGAGCCGATGAGTGCTGATTGGATGAACCGCTCGGCATGCTCGCGCTCTGACGACTCTGCATAAGCGATTCGCCACAGAGTCTGGGCGGTGCGGACTTCTTCTACGGCCGAAACACATTGACCACTGTGAACCAAAAACCAGGCCATCTCTTGATGGAGTCGCGCTCGTAAAGCGATGCGGCGGGCGTCCGCCGCATAGCCGATCTGAGGTGCGAGGCGGCGTAGCGAACGAACGCCTTCCAGGAACGTGTATTGCTGCCTATGCTGGGCGATTGTAGATTCGATTTGGGCTCGCAGCCAATCGAGCCGACGTTCCCTCCCCAAAGTCCGAACCACCTCATCAAGGGTTGGACGAACACCGACGGCTGCCGCCTCAGCCGGGGTAGGGCGCTCGACAAGAGGGGAATTCGTCTCGGCATCGTGCTCGTCGACGTGCCGGGCACGGAACGCAACTACCCGGATGTTTTCGGCTGATGTTCCAAAGAGGCTCGCGAGTCGGCTTGAAGAGACGTCCCTCTCGAGCAACCACGCAATAGCTGGACCAAACTGCGACAGTTGAGGTTCAGGGCGTCGCACCATTTTCCAGTTTAGGATCGAAATTCGTGATGAACAGCTCCTTGTGGCGTGCCCGCGCATCACGCTTGGCGGTATACGAGAGCTCGACGCTCCGCTGACGGAATTCCTTGAAGAGATCTCGCACCTCGGCGCGGTCGTCTAACGAGAGGATGAACTTGCCTTTCAAGGCCCCAAGCCTCTGCTCCATGTCGCGGAAATCCGCCTCGCTGAAATTGAACTTGTACAGTTTCCGCTCCCAGTACGGAGGGTCGAGGTAGAACACCGTTGTTGGGCGGTCATACTTTTCGAGCACCTGCTGGTAAGGCAGGGATTCAATCTGTACCCTCTGAAGGCGTTTGTGCGCCTGCTCAATGATCTCGGGTATGCGCTCCGGGTTGTAGTTCGACGGCTGCGTGACGCCGTAATGGAATTTCTGCTTCAGAATCAGGCCGCCGAACGAGTTCTTCTGCAGGTAGAAAAACCGGCCGGCGCGCTGAATGTCGGTCAAGGTCGACGGGTCTGTCTTCACGTGAAGCTCGTGCAGCGTGCGGCTGACCAGACAGTACCGCAGATAACGCACCAACTCGCCGTAGTGCCATTGGCATACCCGGAAGAAGTTCACGATGTCGAAGTCCAGGTCGTTGAGCACTTCTACGCTGGAGGGCTGCTTATGAAAGAACACCTGGGCGCCGCCTGCGAACGGCTCGACGTAAGTAATGTGCTCGGGCAGCATTGAGATGATCTTGTTAGCGAGGCGGTTCTTGCCGCCGATATAGGAGAGGGGGCCAATCATGGTTTGGTTCAGTTAAGGATTAAGAGATGCTCGATCTGTACGTGGAGGCCCAGCACGGCCGCATCTTGAATGAAGCTCTTGCCGTTACTGCCTTCCAGGACTGGCCAGATCTCGATGGCGATTTCACGGAGTTCTTTGCGGGATTTCAACGGCGGATGGCCATACGCTTGAAATAGGTCTTGCTTGGCTACATTCCAGATCGGCAGCGACTGTTCGCGTAACGCGCCGATCACCGCCTGGTTGAGCACTTGGCGGTGGACTTCATTTCCGGCCGGTATTGACTCCATCGCGGCGGAGTCGAGATGGAATTGCTCTGCAATCGAGGTGACGAATCCCACCGCGCTGCTTACCGCCTTGTCTTTGTCTGAGGAAAGCTGACGGACCTGGGTATACGACAGGTGATCGCCTGTGAACACCGCCACGGCGACCGCACGGCGCTCCACGCGGATGGCGGCGAGATGGAAGGTGCCTCCATTGACGCACTGGCTCGCCGAATGACGAAGCTCCACGTGAAAGCGGCGGCCGAGATCGTAATGCATGCCGGAGTGCATCGTGTGCCGAAAGGCGGTGAGCAGTTCGGGTTCTGAATACTGACTGGCGAGTTCAGCGTAGTGCCTTGCCGCTGCCACGTCATTAAATTTTGCCGCAATGCGCAGGCCCAATAGGTCGGTTATCGTCTTTGGCCGAAAACCAGACAACGTAGGAACGAATTGATCGAGGATATGGCGCATGGATGGGAACAGCTAATGTTCAAAGCGGTTTTTGTGCTTGACTGAGCGCTTGTTCTTCCTGCTGGCGAATCCGTCGTCTGGTCTCGTCGTAAATGCCGGGGAACAAGAAGGCGACCGGCACGCGTAAAATGATCTCGAGGCTCAGCGCAACCGGCAGAGGCGGCAGCGCGCGGCCCCGTTCATAATGCGAAACCATCGAAGTATCGCTGTGCCCGAGAAGCCGGGATACCTGCTTCTGCGTATAACCCATCCTCCGTCGATAAAATGCCAAGGTATTTGGTTTTGGTTTGATTAATGTCATGGCTTGGTGATTTGCGTGAGGTCACTGTAGCAATTTGGCGAAAACGGTAAAGGCGGGAAAAGTTGTGGAAAACTACGGGTCGTCATCTCCCTCTGTGAGCAACCTGTGTAATAGGCGCTTGCGGTTTCGGAGGTGTATGCCGATTGTCCAATGGCCGGCTGTTCGGATCGTGAACATCCTTGCTACGCCCCGGTGAACACGGCCGGACAGCTCATCTGCGAGAAGAGCACGGGCGAGTTCCAAAACGAATTCCACAAAGCGGTTGTCGAGCATACGGCATTGATGATGGCGCTGGTCCCGGAACTTGAAAAGGCGGGAAAAGCCTGACGCCGTCCAACTCGGAGCAGCGTTCAGCTTTTCCCGCCTTTTCGGCGTTCTCAATATCTCCTATGCTGACCTCCGATTAAAACACTTCGCGATCCATGCCCAAGCCACACAAACACAACAGAATCACCGTCATCCTGGAATCCTTGCCAAATCCTGACCATCACGCGTTGCTTAGGGCTGTCGCGATGATGTTCAACAGGCGTGTTCCCTTATCCACAGATGCGGATTTGACAAAAGCGGACAAGACGCTAATGTGTACACGACGCTCCCCAAAAACATAATTTTCGTCTGAAGTATGCCCGAAACTGCCGAAGCCGCTCTGCGGCTCGCCATCTACGCCCGCGTGTCCACCGAGGAGCAGCGGGAAGGACAAACCATCGACTCCCAGGTCGCCGAACTAGAGCGTTGCGCCCGCGAGAAAGGCTGGCCTGTTACTGAAATCTACAAGGACGAGGGCTGGAGCGGCGGAGTCATGGAGCGGCCCGATCTCGACCGCCTGCGCGACGCCGCACAGAAGGGCGTCTTCGATGCGGTCCTCATCAATGATGTGGACCGGCTGGCCCGGGATGTCGCGCATTTGGGAGTCATCAAGCGTGACCTTGAGAAGCACGGCATCAAAGTCATCTTCCGCAAACTTCCCTCCGATGCCAGCCCCACCAATAACCTGATGGTGAACATTTTGGGCAGCTTCGCCGAATTCGAGCGTGAGTTGATCGCCGACCGCACCCGGCGAGGACGACGGCATAAGATCGAAATTCGCAAGCAGTACCTGGGCTCGAACACGGCTTACGGGTATAGGTACACGCCAGCCGATCGTCTGGCCGGGAAGGAAGGCATCCTCGAGGTGATACCGGAGGAGGCATCGGTGGTCCGCCGGATGTTCGAATGGGTGGATGAGGACAGCCTTTCGGCAAGAGGAGTGTTAAGCCGCCTGAATGAACTCGGGATTGTCCCCCGCCGGGGCGCTACGCGGTGGGCCAAGTCCAGCGTCTTGCGAATACTGCGAAATGAAATGTACGCGGGCGTCTGGCACTACAACAAATTCCAGGGTTGCGAACCAAGAAATCCAGCGACGAGTGTGCGCTATCGCAGGCGCGCCAAATCCAGTGTGCGTCAGCGACCAAAGAGCGAGTGGCTGCCACTGGATTTGCCGGAATCTCTCCGAATCATCCCCCGCCAGCGCTGGGAGAGAGTTCAGCTGCAGCTTGACCGGAACATCGCCTTCTCTCCCCGAAATGAGAAGCACGCATACCTGCTAAAGGGACTCGTGCAGTGCGGTGCCTGTGGAGCAAGGCATATCGGGGACCCATGCCACGGCGCGTTCTACTATCGCTGCATCGCCCGCTGTAAGAAACTGCCGACCGTGAGGGAAACGGTGCTTGACGAGTCGGTGAAGGATGCAGTCAGGAAGCTCATGATGAACCCTGATGTATTCCTTGAGCCGCTTCGCCAACTGGACGATGCCGAAGCTCGGAAACGCACCACCCAGCGCGAGAACGTTCAACTCGCCGAACTTGAGCTGAAACGGCTCCAGGTGGAAGAAGAACGGCTACTTGAGGCATACCGGACAAGCATCATCTCTCCGTCCCAACTCGGCCAACAGCTAGAGAAGCTCAAATTGAGGCGCGCGGCGCTTGACCTTGAATGCTCAGAGGCTCGGGCCCTCGGTAGATTGCCACCCGAAGACGTCGAGAAAACTGTTATGGACTACTGCGCTCAGGCATCGGAAGCGATCGGCAAGTTCACGGCGGAGCAGTGGCGTGAGTTTCTCCGGACAGTTGTCCACTCGGTAGTCTTTTGCGGTGAGTGCGTCAGAATCCAGGTGCGAATTCCGGTCGGTAGTGCTGAAGTCGTTCATGAAAGCGAGGTCACCCTGCGCCCGAACGATATCATCGGTACTTACCGCGATGAAGTGCCGCCCCGACGAGATGGCGCTGTTTCCCCTGGACTACGGCGATCTGCTGCGTCCCAGCTATCGAATTCTGCCGAGCCGGGGCTGGGGACAGTGCACGAATAACACCGGCGAGTATCTGGTCGTCTACGGCCCGAAGCATCCGGCAGAGCGCTCCATCTTTGACACGTCTCCTTATCTGCTGCCACCGGGTGCCACCACGCCTGACACCTGGGATTGCGATGGGTTCCTTCTCCCTGCCGACCGAGCCATCCGGCGGCGCTGGCCGCGTCTGAGTCAGGGCCCTATGGCGGTGAAGTTCTGGAATCGCCGCCGCTTTTCCGTTTGGCTCGCTACCCCTGGAACGTATCAAAGCTCCTGGGACAACGGCGTATTCGAGCCGGGCCAAATCAACTGGGCCATCCCGAACCTGCCGTACGCTGAGATTCTGAGCCGCTTGAAGCGTGGATAGGGCACCTGTCATCCCGCCATTGTGGCGGGATGACAGGTGCGCGTCCTGGTTAGCGCCGATGCTCGTAGCCTCATAATCGGAGACAAGCGCCCTTGATTGAAAACTACTGGATACGATTATTCAGCTCGACAGTATGCGCCGCGAGGAAGTTTGCAACGCATGTAGCGCGCTCGTCCGAGTTTGGGCTTTGGCCGCATGTGCGAGCGTAGTTTTTGAACCACGCCATGTGATCCTTGCGAAGTCCAAGCCGGCCTGTTTGAGACACCCGGTTCAGCGCCTGATTGTACGCGGACACCATGTTTAGCTCAAGCGCCGCCAAATGACTATCTCTGCAAATGAGGATCTCGATATTCGTGCGAGCCTTGGCGCAATCGAAGCTTGGTCTGACAGCGGGTTGGTTCGTTTGAGGAGCACTGCTCAGGCCTTGGCGTGACGGTGCACTTGCCATGTTACTTTGCGGGGAAAAGAACTGCGGAGAAGCTGAGGTCTGCGCTCGTGAAGCCTGACGCCCCTGGTACACCACGATGCCTAGCGCGATGGCGACCGCGATGAGGGTCAGGACACGAGCCACGATGTCGGCTCTGGTCTGATCCGGCTGGAAAAGCGCAGCGACTGCATGGACCGGGATGAGTATCGCAGCGAGCAGGGCCCGAAATATGCCGACGAACAGAAATCCCAAGATCGCTCCCATCCATGCTCCCGGCTTGTCATTCTTCTTATCGGCCTCAGCCTTGATACTGCCGCCAGCGCGATACCCGCTGTGGAGGACCTGCATTATCTGGTGTCCGATGTATGCCCCGGTTTTCATGTAGCCGTGCCACCCGCAGTCCGGATGTTTCAAGGTGCCGAGGAGATGAATTCTGAACTGGCCCGATTGCGTGCACTTCGGACATGCATGATAGGTAAAATCCGAGAGTCCAATTACGACTGCAACATGGCAGCGTGCGGCGGTCAGCGCGGTGGTCCATCGTGTGACTTCTTCCTGCGGAATGAACTCGCTGGAATCGCAGAGTCGGTACCACTGCTTTTCCAGATCCGACAAGGACGACGTGACAGGCGCTACTTGCGGAGTCGGCTTTTCAACTGTCCGGCCGTGCGGATTGAATTTCTTCCCCGCCGCACCATCGCTGTACCCCGCTTGATAATATCCTCCGGGGTCAGCTTGGAAGCCTCCGAAGATGATCTCACTAATGTTCCCGGCAAGTTTGTCTCTCTTGCCCTTCTCGTACCCTTCTCGGTAGGCGTCACTTGGGTTTCGCATAGATGTCCCTCAGGGAGGCATGGCTGGCCGGTGATCCGCAAACGATCAGGCATTTCTGCGCACCTGGAATACTCTCCCAAACTACGAAGTGCCGCAAAATGAGATATTCGTCAATCCCCCAAACTTGGGGGTCTGAACACACCTGGATTGCGATGGTTTCGAGGCCAATGGGACACGCATCTCGGACCGGAATCGCGAGGACTGGCCGCCGTTACCGCATGGTTGCGGCTTGGGCAACAGGCGAAAAGAGGTCGGTCTCCGTTTGACGCTTTCGTTTGGCGGGTTTTCCGCCGGATTGCGACCATGAGGATAGAGCACAGTGGTCACAATCCGATACTCCTCTTAAGTAAGATGGGGAACACCGTCGGGTTACCTGGCGGTCACAACGGATTGGTCCGTGCGACGTCACGACCGCCGGAGCGGAGGCCGGGGCTCGGTCGGAAGAGCACAGTGGTCGAAATCCATTACTTTCTTTAAAACACCAGACGAAACTAAGACCAAACCAAAGCAGACCATTTCGTCAATACCTAAATCTAGGGGTACCGCGACAAACGCATCGCGATTCCCCTGTATTTGGTCGGCCCGGCGGATCCGAAGTTCGGATCGCATACTCGCTGGGGGCCGAATTATCAGCGATTTACGGAGCTTTGAAACAAGCATCGCACCCTGCACATGCCTAGCGTCTGGAGAACCGCCAGTTTCCCGGGACAATAGTGTCAACTGATTTTGCACGCTGCTCATTGTGGCTGGTGCTGATCATTGCGTACGACCTGCCCAGGAGGAGTAGAATTCACCATCTGTGTCCCAATGCAGAATATATTTGACAAAACCGCTAAAATACATTACGTTCGAGCTACCGGACAACCGAATGCCGCCTTTGCTCAGACATCACTTGACTGGTGTGCTTCGCCCGGGACCGAATCGTCGCCGCACGCCGCAACCTACAACATGCGGTTTCGTACGTCGCATACTGGATTTCAGCTTCCCAGAATCTTTCAAAACGGCACTCGGATCGAGTCCGTATGAACTATTTACGAGAATGCCTTTAGCAGACTAGTACAGATCGGATTTGTTCGCAAATGCACAACCTATAACTCTATGAACGATATTTCACACTCTTCAGAAACGTGGTTGCCAATCCTTTTACGAAAAGGATGTCCAGTGCTTTTCTACAGCTATATCGTTCAAGGCTACAATGACGCCTACCATCGCGAACTTCTAGGGATTGGCCAGGGTATTAATTACCACCAGTATGTCGATGGATGGGTGGTTATAGAGTCGACAGAGTCCACTCAGTTCCAAGCAGCGTTTCGGCAACAGCTTAGTGATGTCGGATACATCGATTTCTTTCTCGATCAATGTGAGAAGGCCTCAAACAACCTCTTCCGCTTCGGCTCATGGCTCCGAACCGAGGATCATGCCTCCAATTCGACAGCTCACTTGCTCATGAATTTCGCAGAGTTCTCATCCCTATCAATTCGTCTGATGCCATTTCTAACGACGATGGTGCTCGTCCAAGACGTTCTAGAACGAGACTTGCGAAATCGCCTTTCCACGTTAATCGGTCTTCCAACAGACTCCCCTGTCCTGGACCAACGGATGCAATCACTTCTCCTCTCATCGGAACGCGCCCCTCTCGCGACGCAATCTTTACGGGACCTTCGAGAGATCGTCGAGCTTCTAGCTAGTTTTCCAGATATCTGTTCCGAGGGGAATGACTCAAGAAGTGTTTATGATGCAATCTGCCGCGTAACACAACATTTTCCGAAACTTCTAAAGGACTATGTCAGTAAGTATGATTTCTTGGGCACGGACTACTATGTTGGGAAGCCGTTGGACTGTCTGGATGTCCTGAATCAGGCCTTAGCATTGGTGCGCGCAGGCAAGACTGACAGCGATGTCTCTAATGATATGTCTTCCGAGAGCCTTCCTGCGGACATTAGTAAAGCTGTCACCGTGGCGCAGCGTATGCATTTCTTGCGTCAGTACCGGATTGAAGCACTCTTCAAGTCTGGTTGTGATGCGAGGGGTCTATTCAATGAAATTAGAGCACGTCTCGGGTTGAGCTATGAAGAGTTTCTTGCATTAACCTTTGAGGAGATTTATACATCTCTATTTAGGAATTACGTGTCTATTCCACTCACTATAATTCATCAACGTGCCGAAGGATACGGCGTCCTGATGACGCCCGGTAGCCTTGAATATGTGGTCGGAGACAAACTTGATACCCTACGCAAGGCACTTCACTTGCCAGTAAACACCGATTCGAGGCTACAAGGCACGACCGCTTTCCCGGGCTCATATAAGGGCCCAGCACGTGTGATCGACAACCTTTCCGATATCGACAAGGTCAAACCTGGAGATGTATTGGTGGCCCCGATGACAAGCCCATATCACGTTCCGGCCATGACGGTGGCCGGTGCGGTAGTAACAAGCGAGGGCGGAATACTCAGCCACGCAGCAATACTGTGCCGCGAACTTCGTATTCCGTGTATCGTAGGCGTTGCACAAGCGCTAGAGCGGATCTCGAATGGCGATATCGTAGAAGTCGATGCACGCCCGTCTACAGGTACAATTTCGGTTTTAAGCCTCGGCACCGGGAACGACTATGCTCATTGATGATTTTGAACACGCTGCAGTGCCTGCGTTCGCCCGAAAAGGGTTTGGCTCAATGGTCTCAGTCTGGATAACATTTCAGGTGAGTACCGTGATGCTCTACTTTGGTGCAATTACGATTGCCCATATGGACTTATGGAAAGCGTTGCTTGTCGCGGGAATAGCTGCGTTGATCATCGCATGTGTGTCTGGAGTCGTGGGATATCTAGGAGCAAAGACGGGCTTGTCAACGTCCCTGCTCTGTGAACATGTCTTTGGCTTTCGCGGAGGTAAGTGTCAACAGGTTTTCCAAGGGCTAGTAGAGTTTGGCTGGTTCGTTGTCATAGTGGGGCTAACTGGAACGACGGTCGGCGCGATGCTTCATCTTACATTGCGGTCGGGTCTATCGGCAGTTACATTTCTGACCGGATGCATATCTATCGTCTCCGTATACTTTGGCTTTCGCGGCGTGCGTTGGGTGGCGGTGCTTTCGAACCCAATTATAATTGCAATCTTTTTGTTTGTAGTAACTGCTTACATCGCGCGCACGACGGGACTCGTTTGGCGCCCAGCCCCTACGGGACCAGATTTTTTCTCGTCGATAACTTTGGCCACGGGAACATTCATAACGGGAGCGACGTTATCTGCCGACCTCATGAGATTTGCTAGCACGGCCAAATCAGGCGCCTTAGCAGGCTTTTTGACTTTCCTCGTGACCATTCCTGGTTTACTACTTATCGGCGCGATAATTTCTATGACGAACAATGGAAACCCCGACTTTGTTCTTTCCGTTTCGAGGATCGGATTCGGGACGTTGCTGTTACTCTGGGTCATACTAACGAATTGGACCACGGCCGACACGACGCTTTACCTAGCGATTATTCCACTCAAGAAACTGACGACATTGGGGAGAGGTGCCCTCGTGGTCGGCACTGGACTTGCTGGAGCGCTGGTCGCCGCTCTGGGAGTTTCCTCCTATATATCTACGTGGCTGACATCGTTAGGCATCCTATTACCGCCTCTTGCAGGACCACTATTTGTGCTTGCAGGCCGCTTGTTCAGAGGAGGCCAACTTCCAGAGCGATCGGCCGGTATCAATTGGCTCGCAATCATGGCGTGGGGGATTGGTGTATCAGTTGCGGCAGTCGCGCAGGGCACGAAATTGCCTGGTCCGCCCATGTGGGGCATGATAACCTCGGGACTCGTATATGCTGCGAATACTCGCATGACGAATCCTATAATCAAAGTACAAAAGCAATGATACTCGCGACCTCTGCGCTGTCGCTCGCTGATATCCCGCGCGTGGGCTCGAAGGCAGCATTTATCGGTGAGATGCGTAGGATGGGTATCCACACGTCTCCTGGCGTAGCTCTTACATCAGATGTCTACACGAAGTACCTAGCTTCGATTTCAGCATTGGATCTCGTCCACAATTTTTGGCGGCCGGAGACTACCCACGACGAAGCTGCAGAATTAAGCAAGCGGATTTCGAAGTTGCTGAATGCTAGCCCTCCTATTAGCATCAGCGCTGAGATCCTGGCCGGATTGAAGGAGAGCGACATCCGTGACGAGCAGGAATTGATAGTAAGATCATCTGCGACGTGCGAGGACTCGGCACGAGTATCTTTCGCAGGGCAATTTGCAAGTATCAAAACACACGGGACCACTGCAGACGTCGCGGATGCACTCATCAGAGTCTGGGCATCGGCGACACTACCCCATGTAAGACGTTATTTGTCTGAAACGGGACAACTAGGAGATGACACGAAAGTGGACATGAGTGTCCTTATCCAGCAGTACATTGACTGTGAGATTGCAGGCCTATTCTTCACTCACCACCCTACACTAGATATTACAGGGTGGGGATTGATCGAATGCGCACCTGGAGGAGCAGAGCCTCTAGTGGCGGGCAGTATTCTTCCGTGGCGTGCGCGTGTCAACTTGGACGATCACCGCACTATGATCGAATCTGGCAACTTCGTAGATAATCCCTTGACAGAGCAAGACCTCGCGACTTTGATCGATTATGGGCAGACAATTTATTCTCGCATTGGCAACCATGTAGATATGGAATGGGGAAAACCGGCTAGTGGCTCGCCAACGGTTGTCGCGTTCCAGTGCCGTCCTATGACTGTGATGCCCTGATAGTGAAGAAGCTATGAGAGACGGAGAAAACTAAACTATCGTGGAACCTTCTAAAGTCGTCGTACTGATTGAGGACGAGATCCATCAAGCACGAGCTCTTAGAAAGCACATCGAATTGGCCCTCCCAGAAATCGAGGCAGTTCGCTTGTTGCCGGCATCGTCGGCGCAGTGTTCCTACGAATCAATGGAGAGCTTCGCTTTGTCGTCAGAGGGAAACGAAACCAATATCGAAGGATTCATTATCGTGGACCTATTTCTAGCGGAAGAAAGGGTAGATCCCCTATCGGTCTTTCAGCAGCTGATGTATTGCCTCTTTCCTTCACCCACAGACTTCTCGCTGGTATGCGGCAGGCTTGGTGTACTCCAGAAGCTAATAGACAAATATAGGCATGCGCATTTCGAGATATTTTCTTATTTTCCGACGTACTTCAGCCAGCAGAACGAGAAACTACCTGCTGACGAGGTATTTTATAAAAAGTTCGGTCGGCGAGACTTGACAAAGTTCGCCCGTTCAAAAAAAGACGCCCTTAATGGCTTCATCGTCGAGCATGGGTGTGGCGCTCCAGGTGAGGAATCAGCGATGACACTCATGCAGATGTTTGCTCTTCGCGATGCCCTGTATCAGCGCTTGGATGGTATTTTCCGTGAGCGCATAAGCGAACATATGACGCCGACTGAGCGCTGGCCGAAGTCGATTAAGTCGGATGCGATTGATATAGACGCAAAGAAACTCGTTAAAAAGATACAAACTTATTTTGGGAGCAAGAAATAATGGCATTTCAGAAATACCCTCGAGGCATGAATGAGTTGGTGGCGTTTGGCCGGTCTGTCCTAGCATACTCAAAGCGTGCCCTTACTATTTACTTACTCCCAATATCGGCCACTTGGGATGTTTGTAGCGAGTCCAAGAGAAAGAAAGAAGCGCTAATCGCAGAGCTATCAGTATGTAAGCTCTCGACTATAAACCTTCATCGTCCGTCATCTGTGAATGTATTTTGGTATTCGCTGCATGAGACTTACTGGATGATCATGCGTTTTTGCCTATTCTGGATGGCAGTCCAAATGTTGTTTGGCGCATGGCCATTAGGCACGCTTCGGTTGTTAGAATATATGAAGTTCGGCCATAGATTCGAGACGGCAGCTCTGTGGGTGTTGCTGGTTTTGGACTTTGCTCTTGTTGGTTGCTCGTGGCTACTCTTGCTGGCATCAGTCTCGTCATACGGCCCTAGCAACGTTTGCTATGTTCTGAGTTTCAAGTATGATCGGCGCGTTGGAGTGACGTATCGGAGAGCGTTACAAAGCCTTCCTCTCGCGAGTGACATTGATGGTCGCCAGGCCGAAAAGTGGGAGTTCACTCGCTCCTATCTTAAGGAGCTTGCGAGAATCGAGTCACAGCGACGGTTGGGGCAAGCCGTGCTCGCGTTCTTGGTATCAATCGTTAGCTTGTCGTGTATTAGTTTGATATTGTCCACTGCATCGTTTGGTGTCCCTGTCATTGGCTATGGGGCGCACGGCACGGATGCATCGGGCGGTATCGCACAGCACGCGTATTTTTTCTTTATTACATTTGCGACAATCGGGTACGGCGATATATCATTTCTCAATCATCCCCGAGGCCACGTCGCTGGTTTGATCTGTGCTCTGCTGGTGATGCTGACCGGCTATGGATTGGTATCCTACTTGAATTACTATGTTGTTAACTTCAAGGAACGGCTACTATCTGGGCTGGACGGCGCGGTCGGAGGGAACCTTACTCCAACTTGGTTGTGGCAGTCTCTTAAGGATGTATAGCAGTTGTTGTAGTTTAGATCGCGTGGCAGACTGTGGCAATCCTTGCTTTGTTATCCTCTCTCCTCGTTTGCCTGAGCGTCAGAAAGTCGCCACACGGCGTTGCCCGTGACCCGAGCGCATGAATCGGCATCTCGAGCAGGGGGATGAATCGCTGGCCGCGCTTATAGGCCCTCTGCCATTCCGCACTTGGCGGGATGACATCTGCGCGCCATGAGATTTGGTGAGTTGTTGAAGGCTGTGGAACGTCACGGCTACAAAATCATCTACACCGTGCTTTTCGCGGCCAGTCCTGGATGGCCGCAAGCCTTTGATTCTAAATGGTCGGGGCGGGGCGATTTGAACGCCCGACCCCCTGCGCCCAAGGCAGGTGCGCTACCAGGCTGCGCTACGCCCCGACTTTCTATGCCCTTCATTTTAAACTACTTCCGGATCCGCTGCAACAGCATGTAACCTCGATCGTGCCAAAACTGTGCCAGAACCTCACGCAAACCCCAAAACCGTGCCAAAACCCCAGCCCCATATTTTCAAGCGCTTGGAGAACAGGAAAGCGGGCAGCATTTGCTTACGTCGAGTGAGGATCGAGCAAAGGAAATAGGTGCGCGGGCCAGCCGTCCCGGAAATCCGTGATTTCATTGGACACCGTTCGTTTTTCGCGCCCTGCTTTCTGAGCAGGCAAAAAGCTCGATGAACGGGCTGAATAGGAATCATGAGCTCGTCGCCCCGAGATCGTGGTGCGAATGAAGCGGCGGTTGCGAAGATTAGAAGCTGCGCAAGAGGAAATCTCTTGTGCTCGCCAGCACTTTCTCTCGCATTGTGCGATCCGGCAGCAGTCGAGCAATTGCAATTGCCCCGATCATCGTGGAAAAAATCGCGAAGAAAGCGCGTTCTTTGTCCGCGGTTTGCCGACCGGGCATGAACGGCACCATTCGGCTCTTGTAATTCACCAGCTCCGCCACAATCTGCGGCTTCATGCTTTTGTCTGCCCGCGCTAGTTCCGGCGAAAGCGCCGCCAGGGGGCACCCGCGCTCGGGATGTTCACAGAGGTCCAGGCTCAGGTACGTTCTTACAATCGCCTTCCAGGCCTCTCCGGGCGGCGACTGTTCGGCGGCATGAGCCAGGGCATCTTCGATCTCCCGGAAGCCCTCGCGGAGAGATTCCAGGAGCAGATCGTCCTTGCTCCGGAAATGCTTGTAAAAACCTCCGTGAGTCAGCCCGGCGTCTTTCATAACGGCCGAAACCGCGGCGCCGCTTAGACCTTTTGCCCGGACGCGGCGCGAGGCGTCTTTCACGATCTTCTGATGGATCTCGATTTTATGCTCGGGCGCGTAACGCATGGTTATAGGATGCTGCGAATCATCTGAAGGTGCAATCTCGGGAGCCCCTTGCACGTGGCAAAGAAGAATCCGAATCCATGGGATTATGCACATCATCCTATGAAGCGAAAGGAGAACTTCGATGGCCCATCCAATTTTGGTGACCGGCGCAGCAGGTGGCGCACAAGGCTCGACCGGACGCCGAATAACAAGCGCGCTACTCGAACGAGGCATCCCGGTTCGCGCTTTAGTTCACAAGCTCGACTCGAGGTCCAATGAACTCCGTGAACAGGGCGCCGAAGTAGTCGAGGGCGACCTTCTGAACGCGGCTTCGGTCCAGGCCGCGATGCAGAACGTCCGGAGGGCCTACTTCACGTACCCCGTCACGGACGGACTGCTTGAGGCCGCCACGACCTTCGCTGCAGCCGCTCGCGATGCGGCCCTCGAAGTCGTGGTGAACAATTCGCAGTATCAGGGCGTGCCTGGTGATCCCGCATTTCGAGGTCTAACGCATGCCGCCAGCTTCCGCAATCTGCAGCATCGACTGGCCGATCGCATCTTCGACTGGGCGGAGGTGGGCGCTGCTCATCTCCAAGCGCCTCCTTATTACGAAAACGTGCGCGCTCTCGTCAGCCGGAGCGTCGCCGAGCAAAGTACGGTCTACCTGCCGTGGGGTGAGGATACGACCGTAATTCCGCTCGTCGGGGCGGAAGACGTGTCCCGCGTCGCCGCAGCTCTGTTGGCCAGTCCGAGCGTGCCTGCCCAGAGTGCGTACGCTTTGGTCGGCGAGACTCCGTCGGTGCGGGAGATCACTGAGGCCTTGGGGAGAGCGATCGGACGGCCCATTCGATACGTGAGCATCACGGACGAGCAGTGGGCCGGTGCAGTGAAGGAGCGGCTAGGCCCCCACGCGCTCGACCATCTTTCACATCTTTGGCAAACCTTCCGCAAGGGTGAAGAACGCTACCAGACTACCGGTGCGATCTCCGTAGTCACCGGCAGGAATCCACAAACGCTCGAGGAGTTCTTCCGAGAGAACGCCGGATTCTTCGCCAATAGCACCCAGGAGGCCTGATATGTCATCCGAAACTCTATTCCGAATTCAACTCGTTTTTGGTTATGTCGCGTGGCTGCTTTGTTTTAGTGTCTATATTTGGCCCAGGCTCAAGGCGATGGATCGATTCGCGGCGCAACGTGCGATCGCTACGCTGCACAGTTTTCGATTCTTCGGGCTCGTCTTTATCCTTCCGGGCATCGTAGGGCCTGCTCTCCCCGCCGGGTTCGCTACCTTCGCCGCATATGGTGACTTCGCCACCGGAGTGCTGGCCATGCTGGCGCTGCTGACCGCAAGGATACGTCCATTGTTTTTGTCTTTTGTCGTCGCCTTCAATGTCGCGGGCGCCACCGACATCATCGTCGACTACTACCACGCCACTCGGCTGGGCCTTCCCGCGATGGCGGGGCAACTGGGCAGCACCTACGCGATCGCGATCATCTACGTACCCTTACTGATGATCACGCACGTCGTCGCATTCTATTTCTTACTGCGTCCGCAAAAGGAGAACCGATATGCATGATCTTTTAGAAACAGTTGCCGGCGAAGGCGTCGACGGCCAGACCCCGCCTGCCGAAGCCTGGTCTGCACGAGCGTGGTTCGCAGGTGGTGAGCGCATCGGCTATGATCCTCGATCTCGCGCCATTGTTGCGAGCGAAGACGCGCCCCTCAGGATCTTCTTGCGCCAGGAGGGAGATCCTGCGCACGCCGTTTCCTTCCTGCCTGGATTTCCCGACGGCTCATTCGGATGGGTGAAGGTTCGATCGTATTTGCCGAACGCAACCGAGATGCCGAAACTTTTCCTCGACTATGTCGGCATGGGCGACAGCGACAAGCCCAAAGACTACGCTTATTCAACCTCCGAGCGCGCCGATCTTGCCGAAGCGATCTGGCGGGAGTTGGGTGTCCAGTCAACGACGCTGGTCGCATTCGACTTCTCCTCGCTTGTCGTTCTGGAGCTCTTGCGACGCCGGCTTGAGCGCTCGGAGCGGGGCGAACCCTTGGGCGGGCCGGACATACGCGGTGTCTTCATTTTCAATGGCGGGCTCTTCACGGACGGGCACACTCATCCGTGGTACACCACACCGATGTTGCGCCGCCTCCCCAATCGAGCTCGTCGCGGCGTGGGCCGGCCGTTCGCGCTTTTCAAGAGGGTGCCGGGAGTGAGGAAGATGTGGTCCAAGGGCTACCACGTAACAGACACCGAGCTCCGCGAACTCCATAGCGCCATGGACCGCCACGATGGCCTGTTTTACCTCGCCGCCGCGGCAGGCTTCGTGGCCGATCACCAAGCGCAAGGCGATCGGCTCGATTTCGGCCACATCTATCAGGCTTACCGCGATCAGTTCCCGTTTCTTTTGGGTGGCAGCGACGAGGATCCATTTGAACATCGGCAGGTCGACCTCGCGCGGGAGCGATTAGGCAAGTTCGGCCTCCGGACTGAGCGGTTACCCGGCGGTCACCTCACCACAAATGAACGCCCCGAAGCCCTTGCGGCTTTGATCGAGAACTTCGAGCGAGGGACGACGATACGACTGCCCCATCCTTCTGTTGTCCGAGTGTCCCGATAAGCGATTTTCGAGGAGAAACAATCATGACCAATTCCAACAGCAAAGTACGCGAACACTATAGTGCCCTTGGGCTCACCAACCGCATCAAGGCGGCACTCGCTACGGTCACGCCCGAAACTGGGGCGCCGACTGTTGCTCAGCTCGCTCCACTCGACCAGTTCCATACACGAGGCATTCTGGCGACGGCCGAATTGGCTCACGCCGCCCGGCTCGATACATCCACCCGGGTGCTTGATCTTGGTTGCGGCATCGGCGGCCCGGCGCGCTATCTCGCCGCGACTCTCCGGTGCAAGGTGACAGGAATAGACTTGAGCCCTGCCTTCATCGATGCGGCTACCTGGCTGACGGCGCGCTGCGGCCTGTCCGATCGCGTGGCGTTTCAAGTCGGGGACGCTTTGCATCTCCCGTTCGAAGACGCCGCCTTCGATGCGGTGTTTCTGCAGCACGTTGCGATGAATATTGAAGATCGCGGCGCACTCTATGCCGAAGTGCGACGAGTCCTGGCGCCGGGCGGGAGGTTCGTTACCTACGATCTGGTGCTTCGCAATGGGGATGTTCTGTATCCGGTTCCCTGGGCACGCGACGCCTCTGCGAGTTTCCTGCTGACCGAGAGCCATACACGAACGGCCCTTGAGGAGGCCGGTTATAAGACGGCCTTGTGGCGCGACGACACCCAAGTGGCGCTCGACTGGTTCAAGACCATCATTGGCGCTCAGCCCAACAGCGGACCAAACATGGGATTGGTGATGGGGCCAGACTTTTCGGCCATGACCGGCAATCTCGCTCGGAACCTCAGCGAGAACCGAGTGGGTGTCCTCTCGGCAGTCCTGACACGCGGCTGAGGCTTTCTTAGCCGACACACAGGTGGTCTGCCGATCACTGCATCGAGGTACGCCCGCTTCGCGGCTGGATGGAGTTCATCGCGAATCGTGATCAAGACCGGGCGGCTACTTCAATGCCTGCCAGAGAAGAAATTGCCACGACGATCTCATCCGCCGTCACAATAGCGCTCGCGTAGTTTGGGAGATTCACGTCTAGAGCAGCGTGCATATGGTCATCGGAGTAGCTTGCAGTCGCGTCTTTCACCACCGTGACTTCATATCCAAGCTCGGCGGCATAGCGAACAGTGGCCTCCACGCAGGTGTGCGCGATGAGCCCGGTGACGATGAGTTTATGAATGCCGTGTTTTTTGAGCTGCAAATCCAAATCGGTGTTTGCGAAACCACTGGAACACCAGTGCTCGGTTGCAACGATGTCGCCGGGGCCGGGTTTGAGTTCTGATCGGATCTCAGAGCCCCATGTGTATTCGAAGGTTTTTCGGTTCCAGGCTGCCCTCTGTATTGGCGCAACATATTTCCACGTCTCGTAGTCGCCGGGACGATATCTGTGGTGAAGCGCATAGAACACGCGGATTCCCGCCCGTCTGGCAGCATCGAGAACTTGCACCATGTGCGGGACGCACTGGTTCGCTTCAGCGACAGCCTTCAGACGGTCCCACGCCTTACCACCCTCGGAGATGAAGTCATTATAGGGATCGATAACGAGAAGTGCGGTGATTTCTTTTTCCAGCTCCAGATTGCGCATGAGTGTTCCCTTCCTAAACGTTCGCCATAGCAGCAAAACTTGTGTTGCGCAGGGCATGGCGCTCAATACTTTTGGCGAAGAGAGGTGTCTCTTGCCGGTTGTGCTCCTCTGAAACTGGCTTTCGAGCCGCTCGGTAGACCTCTTGGGGAATTCCCTGTTGGGCGAGAGAATCCAGGAGCTCCGGAGTGAAGGAGCTGTGCACTTCATTCGTGAACTCACATGAATTTGCGTCGATCCTCTTCACGCTCAAGTCCCAGATCACGCCCACCTTGACTCTGCCTGTAGGTGTAAAGACATCTGAGTTCGAAACGAACCGCAGGTGATGCGGCTCGGCAATCTCCTCGACGTAATGTTGCACCATCGGACTTCCACCCAGGACTTCGACATTGATGGACATACGCCGGCCATCCGGCGCCTTGGTTACTCCGGCCGATACATGAGCCGGCGAGCAGGACTGGTATTCCGATTCCGACAGACCAAAGCACCAGGCTGGAATATCCACCTTTTCGATGGGAACGTGGATCGTCGCTGAAAAGCTCGAACGTACCAGTGTGTTGTCTTCCATGTTTGCCTCCTTAGGACCTTGCGGGGAACTCCCGTTTCATACTTCTTGTTTGGAATGGTGAAAGATGCAGCGATAGTTGTTAGTGTGGTGAAGCTTGGCACAAAATGTGGAGTGAACCCCAAAACTGAGACAGCAAGTTAAGGGAGCAAATACATTGAATGGAGTGAGGAAATGGATTTGCCCCGAGCTGTTTACAGTCGCGATCTCAAAATCGCCGCCATGCGCGCCCTGGAT